>Ga0247841_10000527_pt1 | contig 98795 bp, 107 predicted proteins | sample LaCruzMarch2015__2_FD_192410 | JGI IMG/M metagenome (GOLD analysis project Ga0247841, IMG submission 192410) | Freshwater microbial communities from meromictic Lake La Cruz, Castile-La Mancha, Spain - LaCruzMarch2015_18m | ecosystem: Environmental > Aquatic > Freshwater > Lake | place: Spain...
CGCTGCGCATCATCCTCTTCGGCTCGTACGCTCGGGGCGACGCGCAGCCCGACAGCGACCTCGACCTGCTTGTCGTGGTGCCGCACTTGGGCGACAAACGCGAGACGGCCGCGAGCATGGCGAAAGCTCTGCGCGGCCTGCGGGCCGCCATCGATGTCTTGCCCACAGACCCGGACGAGGTCGCTCGTCGTGGCGAGACTCCGGGCGACGTGCTGAGATCCGCGCTCCGCGAGGGAAAGGCCGTGTATGAGCGCGACGCCTGAAGAGCTCCAGGCGGAGGCGGGACGCTGGCTGCGGTTTGCCGCCGAGGATCTGGAGGCGGCTGAGGCGCTGCGTTTGGCGCCTGGTGTTGCCGCTCGGCATGTCGCCACGCTCGCGCAGCAGTCAGCCGAGAAGGCCGTCAAAGCCGGCCTCGTGCTGCTCGACGTCGATCCGCCGAGGACTCACAATCTGGAGCTTCTCGTGGACCTGTTGCCGGATGACTGGTCGGTCCATGAGTCATCCGCCGACCTGGCACTGCTGAGCCTGCGGCTGGTGGAGTCGCGCTATCCAGGTGAATGGCCGGAGACGGCGGCACTCGCTGCTGCAGAGGCGCTCACCGACGCGCGGGATGTGCTCGCGCGGATGAGCTCGGACCTGAGCGCTCGCGGGGTAGCGTCGGCCAGTTAGGGGCGCCTGCGCCAGGGCGGGTACGCGGTCGAGGGAGGCTGTCGGGGCACGAATGGCGAAGCGCTACACCATCCAAGCGGTGATCCATCCGGGAGATGAATCGGGGTATGTGGCCGAGTGCATCGACCTGGCCGTGGTCACCCAAGGCCAGACGCTGGATGAAACTGTGCGGAACCTTCGAGAAGCGCTTCAGCTTCATCTGGAGGGCGAGGATCTGACGGAGACGGGGCTGGCCCCTGACCCCCCGCTCATGGTCACGATGGAGCTGGAGCCGGTGCATGCCTGATCTGCGTCGTCTCTCAGGATCCGCGGTGATTCGTATCCTGGAAGGCTTCGGTTTCGTCGTCTGACGATTCCGCACCATAGGGAGCTCGGTATCGGCTCTGGAGCTGAGACCTCGCTTCTTCACCGAGTGATCGCGGTTTCACGTAGCCCTGCGGCAGGATCGACGTGTCTTCGGGGATGTCGCCGACGATGACGGCCACGAGGCGCCGCGCGGCGTGGCCGTCCCAGAGCTCCGGGCGATGGCGGGGCAGACGGCGGGCATCGGCGCCGCGAGGACTTCGTCCACGGCGCCTCCCCGATGCCCGCAAGGGCTTCATCACCCGCGAGCTCGGAGGACGACAGCGGACCGGGGTCGACGAGGTCACCGGTGTGGGGTCGGCGACGTAGGGTCGGGCTTGCGGCCGCGCCGCACGTGGTCAACTGCTCGGCGCCCCAGGCTTTCGCGTGCTTGCGCCCGGCGGGCAGATGGGTTGGGGAGGCTGTCGGGGGTCGGGAGGCAGCGCCGCAAGGCCCCCAGCGGGGTTATTCTTTTGCGGTTTCCGCGGTGACTGAGCCGCGACTTCCACGGGCGATCGCCTTCACAGATGGCGTGCGCGCGGTCGGGTTGACCGCCCCCTGCTCGATGCGGCTCACGACGCTCTGATGCAGCCCGGACGCGGCAGCGACCTGAAGTTGCGTCATGTCTCAGGCGCTGCGCTTGTGCTGCTCGATCAACCGACGCACGGCGGGCACGAGATCGACCGGGACTTCCATGAGGATGCCCGTCGGCGCCTCGACCGAGGCTTCGTCCTCGGCCGCCGCGGCCTCATCGGACTGACCCTCGTAGTGCTCAAGCACACGACGAACGCGCGCCTCATCCCAATCTTCAGGGAAACAGCTCTGTTGGCTCATCTCCTTCTCCCCAAGCGCCGTAGCAGAGCCTGTCGAGTGTTCACGCCGATCTCATAGGCGGTGATGACGAACACTGAGTCTGGCTCGTGGTCGATGACGTAGACAACTCGAATATGCCTCCCCGCGCGAGTTCGACCCAACATCGTGCGAGCACCCTCGCGTCCAGGACGATCCTCGAGCGAGCGCGGCTACGTCCACAACGTCCTCCGGCGAGAGTCCATGACGGGCGAAGTGCGGCTCCCCGGACTCAGGATCAACGTAGTATCGCAGCTTCACGCCTCGTGCCCTGCCCGGGGACACAGTGGACGCGGAAAGCGTGCTGCTCGGGGACTCGCCTGGCCGATCCGCACGACCCTATGCGCGGGCCGCGTGGGTCAACTGCTTGAGCAGGGTGAGGAAATCGACGGAGCCGCGCCGATCATGTGCCAGAACGTGACCTCCTTGCCCTGCGAATTGAGGGGGTGGCGAGGGCTACCCCCGTCGGATCTCCGTCTCACTCACTCCCTGCCCCGCCGTTTGAGCACCTCGTGCGCCGCAGCGGACAGGCGGTTGGGGGAGGCCGTCGGGAGTCGGAACACCGATGTACGTCTTGTTCATAGGCTGGTGGCGCCTCGGCCTAGCCGTCAATCGGCAGTGGCCTGATGCGGATCCTGGCCTGCTCGATGACGAACGAGAAACTTCAGGAGGCCACCCTGATCGGGATCTCCCGCTCGCGAACGCTCTCGGCTGCGTAGTGTAGAGCCTGCCCGATGTCCTCCATCTGCAAGTCCGGCAGAGCATCGATGATGTCGGCGGGCGCCATGCCGTCAGCGATCATGTCGATGACGGTCGCCAACGGAATGCGCAGGCGTCGCCGATCCGCGGCGGCGAGCCACTCGCTGCCCTTCTGCCTGAGCGCCTCGCGGGCGGCGGGTACACGCGTGAGGGAGGCTGTCGGGAGCCAAGGTGTCGATGTCCAGGGCGTTGAACGCGGGCATGGTCGATCGATGCACCACAGGCAGCCCCCGTGCCCGACCACTGCCTGCGCGACTGGCAGCGTCGCCACGCTCAGTCCGCCGGCCGGCGGAAGGCGCGGGGGACGCGGTCATGAGCCGCGTGGACGTGATCCTGCCCGCCTAGCGCGTGGCGGGTCGTCCGGAGCCCCTGACGCCCTTTCGAGCAGCCGGTCGCCCGCTGCTTCGCGTTCTTCCCGCAGCCACGCGGCGCTGTCACCGGCGAGCAGGCCGGCGGCCACCCCCGGAACGTCCAGAGGAGAGCGTTCCTGCGTCGCCGGCTGCAGCACGAAGAGCTGTCCATCGCGGCGACGGATCTGGACCTGTCCCGTGCTTCGTGCCTCGTCGAGCAACGCGGCGAACTGCCGCCGAGCCTCAGAGTAGGTGTAGGTCTTCACGTGCAAACCTCCAGGGTGGCGACGCCGGCTTGCTCCGCGGCCTGTGCGAGCCGCTCGCCCAGAGTCAGGAGCGGCGCCCTGCGCACGAGCGCCGCCTCCAGCACGTAGGCGTCGTAGGCGTACAGACCGTGTTCCACCGCGAGCGTGAGCGCCCGCGGCACGTCCACCTCCACCAAGCGCAAAGGCACCACCTGAAACGACGACCATGCCGCCGCCATCTGCGCGGGCGTCAAGCGCTTCCGCCGCCAACCAGCCACGAGGGCGTTGCCGATCTCCCACGGCGTCGAGCCGGGTGTCAGCAACTCCGCTGAGCTGGTGACGGCGATGAGTGCCTCCCGCTGCGGCTCGCACAGCAGTACGGCCAGAATCGCCGATGCATCAACGACCAGGTTCACGGCGCCTCCAATGGACCCGTACATTTGTACAATACTGCTGTGGGCGGACAAGGTTAAGCGGCCGGCCGGCCCGATGCACCACGATTTCGGCGTTGGTCGCGAGGGCCTTCCGGCTCGGCTGCCATTTCTTGCCCGCTGAGGCACTCCACCACGACGAGGGCGGAGGCCGCGCGTGAGGTTCACAGCCTGCGGTGCGCGCAGGGGTTCGGTGGTATCGTGTCCGGGAAAGCGCCCTCTGCTATTTCTTCGAGCGAACCGGAGTGGACACCATGAAGAAGCAACTTGCGGCGATCATCGAACGTGAAGGTCCCGGGTACGTGTCGCTGTGCCCGGAACTGGATATCGCGAGTCAAGGCGGCACGATCGAAGAGGCTCGAGAGAACCTTCAAGAGGCCGTCGAGCTGTTCTTCGAGACCGCTTCTGAGAGCGAACTGCAGACACGCTTGCACGAGGAAGTGTATGTGACCCGAGTAGAGGTCTCTGTTGGGTAGGCTTCGGGTCCTTTCCGGGAAGCACGTCTGCGCCATCCTTGCGCATCACGGGTTCTCGGAGGTCCGCCGACGAGGCAGCCATGTCGTGATGCAGAAGGCGATCGCGGACACGACGATCACCGTCCCGGTCCCAGACCACGACGAACTGCGTATCGGCACTCTTCAGTCCATCATCCGCCAATCTGGCGTGCCCAGGAGCGAGTTCGAGGTCTGACTGCGCGGGCTCCATGCCCGCCACTTACCGCCGCGCCACCGCGAGGAGCCGGTCGACGAACTGCACGACGAGAGCGTCGTCGTAGTGGGGCCTCACTCAATGACTCTGTCGTAGTCGGCGTGGCTGCCTATCCAGAACCACAACAAGCCGCCAGGTATGTCAGCAGCCAGTGCCCGATAGTGCATCCCGATACGCACTGATCTGTGTCTGCCGATCCTCTTGAAATGGAGGGACGGGTGAGACGGATTCTCCTTCAGAAGGGCAAAATGCGCATCGGCGAACTCTTGAACGTGCTGCGGCGATCTCTGGTAGCGATCCCAGAAGTCCGGTGAGGCAAAGTGGTTCAAATGCGTCTTGTCTTTCCCGCCCCATGATCGTCAATGGCGCCTTGCGCCAACCTGTCCAGCCTGCCGGCCTCGCTATCGATCTCGATCTGACGATCCCATGCGGCGGCATCGAATTCGATGAACCAGGAGCGAAAAGTGGCCAGTTCATCGGGGCTGAGTTGTTCGACGGTCTGCTCCAGCTTCTCAACCTGTGTCATGGTCACCCTCCTTTGTGGCAGGCGCGGGTCATGGTGTCGAAGCGCCGCCCGTTCAGTGCAACATGGTCTCAGTTGATCATTGCGGTGCACACGCCACTGCAGGGTAGCCGGGCACGACAGGTGAAGCAAGGTGCGGAGGGTTGACGTTGGGGCCGCCTTCTCACCCACTCCTTGCCCTGTTCGGCGCCCGGGCGAGGGCCTCAACCAGGCTGCGGACCATGTCATTTAGGCGAGTCCTGGATCCGCTCCCAACGACAACGCGCAAGATGGGCAGCGACTTCGACGACTTCCTTCGTGACGAACGGCTTCTGGACAACGCGGAGGCGGTGGCCGCCAGGCATGTCATCCGCCTTCCAGACCGCACGGCAGCTGGGTCGACCGCTTCCTGAGCCCAAAAGGCGCCTGCTGTATGCGTGAGGGGCGGCAGGTGTCATCCACCACCTCTCCCCGCGCGCTGCACTCTCTTGAGAACCGGCGCCGCGGAACGTCCACCTTGTCGCACGCTCGTGTCCTGCTACTCTGGGGCAGTCCGATGGCGAGGCGCTCCATGCCAGCCGCCAGGGGGTCTGCGCGTTCACCTGCGGCGAGATCATCGCCGGCGTCGACGAAGGGACTGAGAGGGACGACCCGGAGCATCGCCTTCATGGATGAGAGCGGAGTGCTCGGAGGCACGGCCCAGCGCTTCTTCACCCTCGGCTTGATGAAGACCGTTGACTCCGGTCCGTTCGGCGACGCGGCTCACCGCGTTCTGGATCGCGCCATCTCGACGGTTCCTGGGGGTGCTCCTGGTTTCGAGTTCAAGTTCAACTCCGTGACTGGCAACAGCTTGCCCTTTCACCTTGAGCTCATCGACGCGTTCTTCGCGCAGCCCACCTACTACTTCAACGCCTTCGTTCTCGACAAGCAGCGACCCGGCGTGAACTGGCAGGGATGCTTCTCGACGGTCTGCGTCATCGCGGACTACTTTGGCAAGCCCAAGAAGTCGCCCAACTACTTCGAGTCCGAGGTCGCCGGATGCGTGGGCAAGAACGGCCCCAGCCCCGGCCGCGTGTTCAACGCTTGCATGCTTGATTCGTGCTCGTCGCTGTCACTACAGGTCGTCGACCTGATCCTTGGCGGCGTGCGCCACTCGTTCTTGGCAAGCCGCGAGCCCGGGGCGCCCCGGGATGCGAACAAGGATGCGATCAGCATGAGGATCAGGCAGCACGTTGGCCCACAGATCTTGGCGGCCAGTTTCACGGGCCAGAAGCCGCGGTACTTCGGCGTGCGGGAGCTCACGCCGTAGGAAGCACAGAACGCGGAAACGCGAGCTCATCGGCCCAGCCGACGCCCGCGCTTCCACTCTCATTATACCCAGACAGGTCGGAGAGACAAGGGAACGAAGGGTTCACATTGTGGCACGGCAGTAGTTCGGGCGCGGCGTGCGTGAGGCGGATTCTCCTTCAGAAGGGCATACTGCTCATCGGCGAGCTCTCGAATGTGTTGTGGCAATCTTTGGTGGCAATCCCAGAAGGCCGGAGAGGCAGAGTGGTTCGAATGGCGATCTGCGCCAACCGACGGTCCGCTCCAGCTTCTCAACCTGTGACATGGTCACCCTCGTTTGTGGCACACACGGATCATGGCGTCAGAGCGCCGCCCGTTCCATGCAACGTGGTCTCTGTTGATCGTTGCGGTGCACCCGCCACTGCAGGGTAGCCGGGCACGACAAGTGACGCATGGTGCGGAGGGTTGACGTTGTGATGGCGTCGAGACTCAGAGCGGAGGCGCCGGCGTGGCCGTCCCACAGCTTCGGGCGGAGGCCGGCGGGTACATGGGTGAGGGAGGCTGTCGGGAGCCGCGGCATCGATGTCCGGCGCGTTGAACGCCGGCGTGGTCGATCGATGCACCACAGGCAGCCCCCGCTCACGACCACTGCCTGCGCGACTGGCACCGTCGCCACGCTCAGTCCGCCGGCTCCGACTCGAGCAGCCGCTGCGCCTCCGCAGCCGCGTGCGCACCTCGCAGGCGCAGGACATGGCTGGGCACGACTGAACCTCTGGCTTGTCGAGTCGCGTTATCCTGGCGAGTGGTCGGAGGCGACAGCCTCCGATTCGTGCGTAGCCTGAGGCCGCAGCCGACTTCTGGGCACCTCGTGTGCCTTCTCTCTCCGGGAGCCCGGTCCGCGTGCGCTGGGTCGGGTATCATGTCTTTGGGAATCCGCAATCCGCGCAACGGGAGGCAACGATGAAGTACCGCGTCCTCGTGGAACAGGACGAAGATGGGGCCTTCGTGGCTGAGGTGCCGTCTCTACCGGGGTGCGTGTCCCAAGGGGCGACGCGCGCGCATGCACTGCAGAACATCCAGGAGGCCATACACGCGTATCTGGAGAGCCTCGAAGCACACGACAAGCCCATTCCCCCGTCGATCTCTGAGGAGGTCGTGGAGGTAGCGGTGTGAGCGTCCTGCCTCGGGTCTCCGGTCGCGAGGTGGTGGCCGCGTTGACCAAGGGCATGCTTCGCGCCATCGTGAGGGAGGCGGGTCTTACGGTGGAGGAGCTCAAGGGCCTGCTCTGAGTCGACGCTGGACTGCGAATCCCCCTCCAGGCCGAACACCGATCCCGTAGCACGCCAGCCGGTTGGCGCAAGGCGCGGCGAGGACGGCGTCCACCGCGCCCCCGATCGCCTCGCCTTCACGGGAGCACCACACGCTGTGGCCGATCGTGCTCGGCTGCCCAGCCGGCGACGACGGTTCGAACGATGCGTTCACACGCTACGCGGCGGCGGGTAGATGAGTTGGGAGGCGGTCGGGACTCGGGACCTGGATGTGCCGCACGTTGAGCGTGGGCATGGCCGATCGATGCACCACAGGCAGCCGCCGCGCACAACCACTGCCAGCGCGGCGCTCATGGCCCTGCCACCGCCAGCAGCCGGTCGACGAACTGCACCACGAGGGCGTCGCTGATGCGCGGCGGCGGCGCGGCCGGCTTCTTGCGCAGCGGGATCCGCGCGAGGTCTTGCACGTCGTGGAGCAGATGCAGGCGGCCGGCGGCCACCAGGGCGCGGTCCACAGCGGCGAGCTTGCCCGCGTAGATGGACCAGGCCGGGGTGCCGAGCACGGCGGCCTCGCGGTTCATGCTGCCGCCGGCGCTGACGACTGCGTCGGCGCCGGCCACGAGCTGGCGGCCGTCGAGCGCCTCGCCGCGCCACAGGAGAGCGCCGAAACCGGCGGCCTCCAGGTCGGCGGCCTGGGCACCCGTGCGCGCCAGGAGGATCGTCGTGACCGGCGCGCTTGCCAGGCGCTCCAGGAGTCCCGGAAACAGGGGGTTGACGAAACGGTGGTAGAGCGCCATGTCGGCGGGCGGCCTGACCACGATGACCGGGCGCGAGGCGTCGATGCCGGCGCGCCCCAGGTAGCCGAGGTCGGGCGTGAAGCCCGCCAGGGCGATGTGCTCCTTGAGGCCGGGGTAGCGCCAGATCCTCCCCGGCCGCGCGCCTTGCGCCAAGAGGCGGTCCAGGGAAAACGCCTCGGGCGCCGCCACCAGATCGGCGCAGCGGAAGGCGAGGTGGTTGGCCGGCTGGTACTCGTAGTCCATGGCCGTCATCACCGGGAGGCGCAGCGAGCGCCCGGCCACCGCTTGAGAGTAGGAGTTATGGCTCACGGCGACGCTCGGGCGCGTGCGGCGTGCGAAAGCGCGCAAGTTCCGCTCGCGCACCCGCTCTGCCGGCCCCAGGAGCTTGCCGCCGATGGAGGCGCCGCCGTGAGGGCCGATCACTTCGGCGTCGCGTGACCATCCCCTTCCGTCCGGTTGCGCGTTCGGCCTCCGGATCGACGGCCGCGAGAAGGCGGACATGGCGCGCCGGGCGCGCCGCGGCCGCCGGAGCCACCGCGGCCGTGGGAGCCGCCGCGGCGGGGTAGTGCAGTGAGGGAAGATAAGGAATTCCGGCGAATCCTTATCTTCCCCCCGGCGAGCGAGCCTGCGAACGGCCGTACGCCGCCCGACAGTTAAGGAATCCTTATCTTCCCTTTTCGTACTACCCCGAGCCGCCGCCTCCGCCGGGCGCGCCCGGCGGAGGCGCTGCCGGCTGTGCACCCACCGCGGCCCCATTCGTGGATCACCGGCGCCTGAGCGACGGGGATGGTCGTCCTGCGTCGATGCCGTTGAACGGCGGCAAACGTGGGGTGGCCCTGGGGCAGAACCGCAGTGTTCTTCGGGATGTCACTGGCGATCCCGACGGCGCCCAGGGCCAACGCTGCGAGCAGCAGGGCGTCGTCAGCCGTGAAACCCGCCCAGTCAGCGATGACCGCCACGAGGCGCTCCGCGGCGTGGCCGTCCCAGACCTCGGGGCGGTGGCCGGCGGCGGGCAGGGGCGCCGCGAGGACTTCGTCCACGGCGCCCACGATCGCCGCCGGGTCATGCGGGTCGACCAGCCGGTTCGTGCCTGGGCCGCGGTGACCGGCCGCTCCGTGCTCGTGCGCAGGGTGAGGCAGGGCACGCGGAGTACGGTGGTCCCCTCCTGCACGCCGCCGGAGTCGGTGAGCACGAGGCGGGCGCCGTCCATGAGTTACAGGAAGTCGAGGTAGCCGAGGGGCTCGGTGAGCAGGAGATGCGGCGCGGGCGGGCCTGCGGCCGAGTCGGCGGCGGCGTGGTGGCCGTGGAGCGGCTGCAGCTCGCCGAGCCGCGCCCGCGTGCGCGGGTGCACGGGCCAGACGAGCGGGACATGCGCGGAGATGCTGCGCAGCGCGCCCACGTTGCTCGGGCCGTGCAGGGTGACGAGGCCGTAGGCGCGCGCGGTGAGGCGCAGGCGCGCGCGCCTCTCCCCCGCGCGCCCGCGGCAGGAGCCGCTCAAGCGTGTCGATCATGGTGTTGCCGACGAAGTGCACCTTGGTGGCAGCGATGCCCTCGCGGACCAAGCTCTCGGCGGGGTCGTGACTTGCCGACACATGGGAATAGAATGTTGCATTGAGTCCCGCGGCGGTCGTCTGGCCATAGGCCAGTTGATCCGTTCGCGATTTTTGCCCCAGGGAGCCTTCATGGCTTCCTGAATTGTACTTGGGGAGTGCGAGGAGGTCTTCAGTCGCTGAAGCAGTCGAGGCGGCCCAGCCGGTCGAGCGGGTCCGCGTGTTCGTTGACTACTGGAACCTGCAGCTCGGCGCCGGCGAGAAGCTTGGGCGCAACTTCATGCCGGACTGGAGACGCATCCCACAGTGGCTGGGCGTGGCTGCCGTCCGTCTGGCTGTTGGCGACCCGGCTCTTCGGTTGCGAATGGACGGCCTGAATGCCTACATGTCCTACAACCCGGCCAGCGCGGCCGACCGCAAGTTCAAGACCTGGGCCAGCAACTTCCTCGATCGCGTGCCGAGCGTCCAGGTGATCTGCAAAGAACGCAAGCACTAGCACAGCACGGTCTGGGTCAACGATCTTCTACATCGTCACCCCTTTCCTTTCAGGACACACTGCTGCGAGGGAAGATAAGGAATCCCGGCGAATCCTTATCTTCCCCCCGGCGAGCGAGCCTGCGAACGGCCGCAGGCGACGCGACAGTCAAGGAATCCTTGTCTTCCCTTTTCGTACTACCCCGCGCCGGAGCCGCCGGGGGCGCCGCGGCCGCGCGCGCCTGAGCGAAGGGGATGGTCATGAGGTCAAATTGATACGTGAATGAAGGAGGTGGCGAGCGGCTACCCCTGTGGGGATCTCCGCAGCAGCCTGGATGAGGAGTGTCTGCCGTGGACCGCGGTCACAGGTGACAGTCACAGGTGACGCCACCGACTCTCGGTCCTGCTCCTTGAGCGGCGCGCGCGGCGGTAGGTACTCGGGTGACGAAGGAGGACCCGCCCGCCGCTCAGCGCCGCGTCAGCGCGAGCGGCTGGCGGACGAACTGCGCAACGAGGGCGGCGCCGGTGAGGCAAGGTGGTTCAGATGCGTCTTGTCTTTCCCGCCGCATGATCGTCAATGGCGCTTTGCGCCAACCTGTCCAGCTTGCCGGCCTCGCTATCGATCTCGATCTGACGATCCCATTCGGCGGCATCGAATTCGATGAACCAGGACCGAAAAGTGGCCAGTTCATCGGGGCTGAGCTGTTCGACGGTCTGCTCCAGCTTTTCAACCTGTGTCATGGTCACCCTCCTTTGCGGTGCACACGCCACCGCAAAGTAGCCGGGCACGACAGGTGAAGCAAGGTGCGGAGGGTTGACGTTGTGATGCAGGGAGAGAAGGAGCACGCCGAGCGCCCGCGAGGCGTCGCCGTATGTCCACCTTGTCGCGTGGTCGCAAGGTGCTACGGTGGCTGGGCGCGACGTCGAAAGCGCCGACCTCGTGTGCCTCGAGAACGCGGCGCGTGGACAACTGTACGCCCTAGGAGTAGAGTCACTTGATACACACGGTTGTCGAGACGCCACTCTTCTAAAGGTCCGCTGGGGCCGGGCCGGTTCTGGCAAGTCCGGAGGTGTTCGCGTGATCTACTTCGCCCGCACCGCAGAGGAAGAGGTAGTGCTCCTCAATCTGTACGCGAAGGCGCAGACCGACAACCTCACCGGAGCGAAGCTCAAGGAGATCCGTCGTGCCCTCGAAAGCTGAGCCACTCACCGACGCAGAACTGACGGCCTATGAGGCGAAGCGTGACCTTGCGGCCGAGCTGCTCGAATCCGTGCGCGAGATGAAGGCCGGCAAGGGTGAGGTCGTGCTGTCCCTCGCGGTGGAGGCCAGGCGTCGCACCGGCCTGTCCCAGTCTCAGTTCGCCGCATTGCTCGGCGTGTCGGTGCGCACCCTGCAGGGCTGGGAGCAAGGGCGCAAGCAGCCCAGCGGCGCGGCGCGCACCCTGCTCACGATCGCTCGCGAGAACCCGAAGGCTCTGTTGGCGGTCGCCGGCAGTTAGCTCTCACTACGTGCGCGAATGCCTGGGCTGCGTCTCGCCGGGCAGCTCCTCGTCACCCAGCCACGGCCCGCCGGTAGAGTTCCTTCTACCGGCCTCTCACCCACTCCCTGCCCTGCTGCTTGAGCGCCTCGCGCGCCGCCTCGTCCCACTCAATGACGACGGCGAGCCGGCGAGCCAAGGCGGCGGCGTCACCGGCGGCGAACGTGGGATAGCCCGGCGGCAGGCTCGACGTGTTCTCGGGGCTGTCGCTGGCGATCCCGGCCGCGCCCACGGCCAGCGCTTCGAGCATCATCATCGACATGGCCTCCACCGTGGACGGGAAGACGAACACGCGGCAGTACTGCAGGAGGCCCATCAGCACGGCCTTGTCGTCGAGGTCTTGCCTGAAAGCGCCGGCGGACGTCGGGCTCATCGCTGCTCAGCGAGACATCATGGATGGCACGGGAAGAGCGCATCCGGCGTGGCGCGTGCCAGGAAGAGGCGAATGACGACCTCGGTGATGGTGCTGGGCCCCGGGGGGCCCTGTGAGCCCCGACTCAGCGGGCCACGTTGTAGTCGGTCGGGTCGGCTACTGAGGCGTAGTCGGCCTCGTGAAGCCAGTGGCACCAGATACCCCCGCCTGGAACGCTCAGCCTGCGCGACTTGTCTGCGGATCTCTGCCAGGCTGCAACCTCACAGCGCGGATACTGGCTTCCGTTGAGCGTATGGACGGCCTCGAGGGCCGGCTTCAGATCGGTGTCGGTCGACATGATGACCCCAACGTCGTACTCATTGCGAACGGCCATCATCACGAAGTCGACGGCCAGCGCGACGTCGATACCTTTCTCCTCGGCAGGTGTCGAGGGCCAGCCTCCAGGATACCGCAGGCTCCGCGTGATGACGCTCACCCTATCGGAGCCCCGCGAAGCGTGCGCGGCGCACTGACGCATGTGCGCGGCATAGGTTCGGGGGTCCTTGGTCGAAACGGGGCGGCCTCGGTAGACGCGCACTTCGAGGAGCTCACGGTCCGCGTCCCTGCGGACGATCAACTCACCGAGCTTCAACGGATCGACCTGGCCGGCATACGCCGGGTCGGTCCGACAGAACGTAGCGCGAGCTCGGCGGTAGACATTCTGGAAGTCGAGGAAGACCACCACTCGTGCCGCCATAGCCATCCGCCTCCGGTAGAAAGACAAACCCCGCCAGTTCGGGCGTGAACCCGGACGGCGGGGAGGATTGATCAGATACTACCCGCACTTCATCGGAATGCAACCTCAGGCGAGGGTGACATTGACGGGGCGGCTCGGTGACAATGGGGGCCGACCGCGAGTACCACCACGAGTACCACTCTATCGGCGGAGCCAGAAGATTCAATGGGTGACGAGAAACGTCAACGCGCCGCCCGTGCGCCGATGTGGAGCGGCCTTGGCGGTGGTAGGGGGCAACTGCGACGTGGAGCAGGCGGATCTGCGCGTCGCTCACCGCCGCGCCACCTCCAGGAGTCGGTCGACGAACTGCACCACGAGGGCGTCGCTGATGCGCGGCGGCGGCGCGGCCGCCTTCTTGCGCAGGGGGATGCGTGCGAGGTCGTCCACGTCGTGGAGCAGATGCAGGCTGCCGGCGGCAACGAGGGCACGGTCCACGGCGGCGAGCTTGCCGGCGTAGATGGAGTAGGCGGGCGTGCCCAGCACGGCGGCCTCGCGGTTCATGCTACCGCCGGCGCTCACCACGGCGTCGGCGCCGGCCACGAGCTGGCGGCCGTCGAGCGCCTCGCCGCGCCACAGGAGAGTGCCGAAACCGGCGGCCTCCAGGTCGGCGGCTTGGGTCCCCGTGCGCGCCAGGAGGATCGTCGTGACCGGCGCGCTCGCCAGGCGCTCCAGGAGCCGAGGGAACAAGGGGTTGGCGAAGCGGTGGTAGAGCGCCATGTCGGCGGGCGGCCTGACCACCACGACCGGGCGCGACGCGTCGATGCCGGCGCGCGCCAGGTAGCCGGGGTCGGGCGCGAATCCGGCCAGCGAGATGTGCTCCTTGAGGCCGGGATAGCGCCAGGTCCTCCCCGGCTTGGCCCCTTGCGCCAAGAGGCGGTCCAGCGGGAACACCTCGGGCACCGCCACCAGATCGGCGCAGCGAAACGCGAGGTGGTTGGCCGGCTGGTACTCGTAGTCCATGGCGGTCATCACCGGGATGTGCAGCGAGCGAGCAGCAAGCGCCTGCGAGTAGGAGTTGTGGCTGACGGCGGCGCCTGGGGACGTGCGACGAGCAAAGGCGCGCAGTCCGTGCACGCGCCGCGCCAGGCCTTCGAACTTGCCGCTGAGGGAGGCGCCGCCGTGACGGCCGATCACCTCGGCATCGATGTCGAAGCGTGCGCAGAGCTGCGTCGTTTGCGCGAAGTCGCGGGCCGTGACCACGGTCTGGACGCCGCGGCGGTGCATCTCGTCGATGACCGGCCTGAAGAAGAGCACGTGCGGCGAGTTGGCGAGGTCGATCCAGACGGGCCCGCACCTCACAACGCTCCCTCCCCACCGACGGCGACCACGGCAAGGTCCGCCTTGAGCGAGGCGCTCGACCAGCGCGGGAGCTCGCGCCAGTCCGTCCAGCCGCGTTGAACCGTGCAGGCAGCGAGGTCGTCCTGCCGTGTGAGTTGCCGGCGGATCCACTCGGCAGTCAACGGCAACGAGGATGGTCCCAACGTCTCCCCCACGTTTCGCACTCCGCCAGCTCCCGGTCGCAGAAGGAACAGTGACCGGCTCGCCGGCCGAGAGGGACTCTACCATCTCGAACGTCGCTGCCATGGACGATACGCAGTCGACGAAGGTGAGCTCGTGTTCCCGGATCGGGGACGCCGGTGACGCGCGCGCAGAGCCATTTCAGCCTGGCTGATGTGTCAGCCGCGAACCGCTCGGTACGCGCGACTCAACAGGTCGCTCGTGTCCACATATTCGTCGCGGAACTCAGACAGAAAGCGTCTGGCCGCGGCTCTCGCTGTCAGACGCAGCGGCAGCCGCAGAGGGAGTACGCTCCGCGCAGCGCCTGGTGCCCTCGTTCCCAAGTAGTGCTCGGCGATCGCCGACAGGGATGCCCATTTGACGTTACCCAGGCCGTTGACCCAGTCGACGAAATCGGTCACTGGCTCGTATCCACCCCTGAAGGAATCCTGATGCGCGACCACGAGGACTGGGCGTCCGCAAGCCACATCTTCCACGAACCCCGATCTGTCCATCGGATAGCGTCGCACGAACAGTGGAAAGTCGCTGTACATCCTCGTTGCCGGATGCCGGTATTCGGCAGCCGGCACAGCAGCGCAGTCAGTCGCCTCGAGAGTGGAGTTGAACGCCGCTGCGTAGCCCGTGTCTCTGAGCGCCCCCATGGCTGCTGAGGAGAAGCGACCCTGCGGGAAGACCATAACTGGGTCATAGGGCAAGCCAGTGATCCTGGCGTGTTGCTCCATGCGCCAGAGAGCAATGGTCGAGAGAGTATAGAGCTCGTCATAGCTCGTCCCGCCGAATTCGTTGCCCATGTGGTTGCAGCCGTGAATGCACAGCGCGTAGTGGTCGCTGTTCGACGAGAACAGCCGAACAGTGTCTGGATCGCTTCGTCTGTAGTTCCAAGGGATGAACGCGATCTCCGTGAAGAAGCCGTGGAGCCGCATCTCGTGGAGAAGCCTTCCGTAGTCGAGAAACCCGTAGCGCGGTCGAAGAAGCGGGTCGTCGACGATGAGGCACGCCAGGATCTCTCTCGAGCCTCGCTGTCCATCGGCAGTCACAGCGGCAGCAGGCCCTTCTTGAAATCCTCATAGTCCGCATGCATTGTCATCGGAACGGTCACACGGGCAATGGGTTTCGCGGGTGAGCCACCGACGAAGGTGAACTTGGGAACATCGTGCGTGACCACCGATGAGGCGGCAACGACCGATCCTTCGCCTATGGTCAACGTGCGTCCGGGCGCCGCCGCAATCACGCAGTTCGGCCCGATCCAGGCGTTCCGCTCAATCACGATTCTCCCGGTTCCCCGGAAGTGGCAGATGAGGATCGAGCGGACAACGATCTGGACACCGTCGTGGAGCTCGACGAGCTCCGGATACTCGTTCTCCAGATAGACCTGGTCGCCGATAAAGACGGTGCCATGGATTCTCACGCCCCGTAGCTTGTGCAGAAACGGGCGAAGCGTGGTGCAGCCCGGGGCGAACTGCGCCGTGATGTGCAGAATACGATTCGCCACTCTGCGGGGAAGGGACTTGTGCATTAGTCCGAGCATCCTCCAATCGACCTGCAGGTCGCTACGGGAGCGCGCCGGCTGTGCCTGCGTCGTGTAGGCGCATTCTGCGTCACGACGCGCGCTGTGCCGCCACGCCCGCGAGTGCGGAACACATGGGCGCCATGGACCACCGCGGAAACTGGCGCCAATCGGTGTAGAGCCGATGAACCTGGTAGGCGACTCTACCGTCGGTGGTGACCATGTTCCGAAGCGCCCACTCTACGACTCTGGCCAAGGTCACGTTCGCTCTGGAGGCCGACCGGCGCGCCCAGCCAAGAGTCTCGATGGCCTGCGCGGCGGACAGCGCGTCCAGCGGATAGTGCCTCTGCGGCATGTAGTACGGTTTGCCGTCGGCTCCGAAGAGGTTGGCCAGATAGAACTCCATGCCGCGCTCGGCTGCATGCCTGAGGCGGTCGCTCCCCGTGGCAACCGCCACGGAGTGAACACCATCCAGTACGAAGCCCGTGTGGAAGCCATCGACCCAGTTGCCTTCGGAATCCTCGGAGTATGGCCACGAGCCGTCTGGACGTTGATGCGCCACGACGTCGGCTGCAGCTCGGTCGGCCTCCTCGACGAGGTCCGGCCGATGGCGGAGCATCCCCGCCTGCGCCAGCACCAACGCCGCAAGAGCGTTGGCGTTGTGAATGCTGCCACCGTACGAAGGCAGATAGCCAAAGCGTTGCCCCGCATCGGTGGTTTCTCGCGGAAGGCCCTGAAGGATGAAGTCGCAGATGCGCTCGAGCTCTTCGCCGCAATCAGTCAACCCGCAGCCAGTCACTTCGGCCATTCCCTTGGCGACGAACGCGGTCACGATGATGTTCGGCATGCCTGCTGGGTTGGCGGAGAAGCGCGAACTGAGGGGGAAGTGGTAGCCCCAAGAGAGCCCAGCGTACCCTTCAGCGCGCAACTCCTGCAGCCGTATCAGGAGATTCCTGCAGACCTCCTGGCCCCGGCCCATGGGCATCACGCCGCTGCGCACGCTTCGCGCCACCGCGATGAGCGCGTGGCCGAGCGTGTAGGCGGACACGGCCCTCGGGATCCTGAGCACCGGCTGAAGGCTCACGGGGCAGCGTTTGACGAGTTGCGTTGCGAGCCTTCTGGAAATGACGCTCGAACAAAATCGAGCGGGGGCGCCCCCTGATGCCATGGCGTCATAAGGGTCGTAGCCGGCGAACGCTTGCGCCTCGAGGCGCCGCCAGATGGCGGATGAGGCGCGCGGCGCCCACGTGGCCGTGGCCGGCGGCGTGGATGGCAGCACCGTCTTCCCCACGTCACTGCACCTCGACCTTCGAGAGCACGAAGCGGAACTTGCCGCTCGGATCCCGGGGGATGCTCTCGACGCGACGAAACCCGATGGCGATGTCGGCGCCGAGGCGTACCGCGAGCTCCCTGCGAATGGCCTGCTGCTCAGCGTCGGTGTACCCGGGCTCAGTGACCAGGCGGACCTCAACGGCGCCCGGCTGCGCCTGAAAGAGCTGCGCCTCGACGACGTGCGGCGAGTACTTGAACGCCGAGTCCAGCCGCGTGATCATGCGTCCGTCCGCTGTCCACAACGCGTCTTCCAACCTCCCGACCAGCGTCTCGACGACGGGCATCCGCCGGCCGCAGGCGCAACGCTGCTGCTCGGCCACGACGACGGTGTCGCCGGTGCGATACCGCAACAGCGGCATGGCGACATTGCCGAATCCCGTGCCGACGATCTCCGCCACCTCCCCCGGTTGCGCCGGCGACCCATCGGGGCGCAGAAGCTCGACGACGCTGTACTCCGGCCGTACGTGCAGGCGGCCGTGCGCGCACTCCACGATGTTCGCCGACACCTCGGCATTGCCGTACCAGCAGAAGACGTGGCAGTGGAACGCGCGCTCGATGACGTCGCGCTGGAAGGGATACAGCGTCTCCTCATGCACGAACACGCCCGCAGGCGCCACGTCGTCGGGATGAGACGCGATGAGGTGGCGTGAGAACAACGCCAGTGCCGCCGGGGGACCCGTCACGAGCCGCGGCCGCAAGCGGACCACCTCCTCGACGTAGCAGGGTAGGCTCTGCCGAGTCATTTGATGGACCGAGAAGAACGTCCGATTCTCTGCCAGGCTGCGCCGCCAATAGGGCGGCCCGGTCTGTTCGGGAGGCACCAGCGGCTTGGGGGAGAATGATACGATTCGAGTTCCGTCCTCTGCCCCCGACCACGCCCTGTGCTGGTCACGAAAGGCATACTCCCGCTGCCAGCACTCGCGGCTCAAGGTGACCTTTAGGGCGGTGCCCGTGGTGCCGCTGGTCTTCATCGAGACGGTGTGCGCAGCCCGTCGCTTGTAGCTGGACGCGACCAACTCGGGGCCGAGCCGCCGGACCTCAGCTTTCGAGAGAAGCGGCAGAGGTGACAGATCGGCGGAGGAGGCGACGGAGCGCGGGTCGAGCCCGGCTTCGTCGAAGACCCTCCGCCAACGCGGTACCTCTGCGTAGGCGTGGCGCACGAAGCGCGACAGCAGCGCGGCCTGCAGGCCGGCGAACTGCCGCTCGTCATACCACTGGGAGGTATCCAGCAGGCGGCGGTACCGGTGGTAGTCGGCGCCGCGCACCTGGCGGCGCAGCCGCCAGCCGTAGGCGGTGGTGGCTGCGTCCTGAAGCGGGCGCGGCAGCCGGTGGTAAAGAGCGCGCGTGCGCGGATCCGAGTAGCTGAGCCAGTTCACGGCGCCTCGACCTTCGAGAGCACAAAGCGGAACTTGCCGCTCGGATCCCGGGGGATGCTTTCGACGCGACGGAAGCGGATGGCCATGGCGGGGCCGAGGCGTACCGCGAGCTCCCTGCGAATGGTCTGCTGCTCAGCGTCCGTGTACCCGGGCTCGGTCACCAGGCGGACCTCAACAACGCCGGGTTCCGCCTGGAAGAGCTGCGCCTCGACGACGTGCCGCGAGCTCTTGAACGCCGGGTCGACCCGCGTCGTCAGGCGCTGTCTGTCGGCGGTCAGCAGCGAGTCCTCCAGCCTCCCGACCAGCGTCTCCACCACGGGCATCCGCCGACCGCAGGCGCAACGCTGCTGCTCGGCCACCACGACGGTGTCGCCGGTGCGATACCGCAACAGCGGCATGGCGGCGTTGCCGAACCCCGTACCGACGATCTCCGCCACTTCTCCGGGAAGCGCCGGCGAGCCGTCGGCGCGCAGGAGCTCGACGATGCTGTACTCCGGCCGCACGTGCAGGCGACCGTGCGCGCACTCCACGATGTTCGCCGACACCTCGGCATTGCCGTACCAGCAGAAGACGTGGCAGTGGAACGCGCGCTCGATGAGGTCGCGCTGGAAGGGATACAGCGTCTCCGACTGTGTGACGACGCCCGTCGGCGCCACGTCGTCGGGAAGAGACGCGATGAGATAGCGCGCGAAAAACGCCAGCGCCGCCGGGGTGCCCGTCACAAGCTGCGGCCGCAGGCGCGCCAGTTCTCGCGCGTAGAAAGGCAGGTTCTTCGGTGTCATGTGCAGGATCGAGAAGAACGTCTGATGCTCCGCCAGGTTGCGACGCCAGAAGGGTGGCTCGCCGTGTTCGGGAGGCACCACCGGCTTGGAGGCGAAGGACGCGATCCGGGCTCCGCGGTGCGCCCCTGCCCACGCTCTGTGCTGGTCACGAAAGGCGTACTCACGCTGCCAGCACTCGCGGCTCAAGATGACCTCGAGGGCGGTACCCGTGGTTCCGCTGGTCTTCATCGAGACGGTACGCGCAGCCCGTCGCTGGTAGCCGGCGGCGACCAGCTTGGAGCCGAGCCGCCTGACCTCCGCTTTCGTGAGAAGCGGAAGACCTGACAGGTCGCCCACGTGAGCGACGGATCGCGGGTCGAGGCCGGCTTCATCGAAGACCCTCCGCCAGTGCGGTACCTCTGCGTAGGCGTGGCGCACGAAGTGCGACAGCAGCGCGGCCTGCAGGTCGGCGAACTGCCGCTCGTCATACCACTGGGAGGTATCCAGCAGGCGGCGGTACCGGTGGTAGTCGGCGCCGCGCACCTGCCGGCGCAGCCGCCAGCCGTAGGCGGTGGTGGCTGCGTCCTGAAGCGGCGCCGGCAGCCGGTGGTAGAGCGCGCGCGTGCGCGGATCCGAGTAGGTGAGCCAGGTCACGAGAGACACCTGGTCCCGTCTACCCGCCCAGGACCTGCGGGACGACAGCGGGCGCGCCGGTGGTCAGCGACTCGACGACCTTGAACGTCGCGGCCATCGACGACACGCAGTCAGCGAACGTGAGCTCGGCGGGCGGGAGGCCGGCGGCGAGGTCGAGGAAGGCCTTCATTTCGGCCCTGTGGCCCTTGTCGGCCTGCTGAAGCCGCGAGGTGTGCGTGCGGCCGCCTTGCGTGAGGCTCAGCCGCTTGAAGTCGTCGCTGACCATCACCTTGCCCGCGCAGAACACCTCGACGCGCTCCTTGGGGTAGGCGGTGTCGCCGGCGGCCGTGTAGACGAGCGTGGCGATGGAGCCGTCGGCGAAGTTGAGCAGCACGCTGAGGTTGTCGGTGAGCAGCGGCGATTTGTGTGGGTCGGCGCTCGTGGCGAAGACTCGGGAGGGCGGAGCCCCGGCGAGGCAGGCGGCGAGGTCGACGAAGTGGCAGAGCTCGCCGACGATGCGGCCGCCGCCCTCTTCGGGGCACTGGATCCAGTGCGTCGCGGGGATGGCGCCCGCGTTGACGCGGATGACGATGTTGGCGGGCGAGGAGCGCCGGGCCAGCGCCGTGACCATCTTGCGCACGTGCGGCGCGAAGCGCCGGTTGAAGCCGACGGTGAGCTGGCCGCGTGACTCGCGCTGCGCCTCGACGACCTCGTCCAGCTCCGCCTCGGTGATCGCCATGGGCTTCTCGACGAAGACGGTCTTGCCGGCATTGAGCGCCTGGACGGCGAGGGCGGCGTGCGAGGCATGCCGCGTGGCGATGACGATGGCTGCGGTGGCGGGGTCGCTGAGGACTTCGTCCGGCGACCCGGCGCAGAAGGCGAAGCCGTGGTGCTCGGCGACGTCACAGGCGCTCAGCCCCGACGGCGTGAAGACGCCGCGAGGGGCGAAACGCGCGTCGGTGGCCAGCGCCGGCAACAGGGTCGCTGTCGCGAAGTTGCCGGCGCCGAGGAAGCCGACGCCGAGAGCGCCCTGAGCCGGCTCGCCTGCGGCCGGCCGGCCGATCTCGATCCGCGGCCGTTCCGGCTCGCTCCCCAGGTACTCGAGGAGCACGCCCAGCGAGCCGCTGGCGGGGTCGGTGATGGCCGCGTAGGCCTGCGCCGCATCGTCCACCGCATAGCGGTGCGTGATCAGCGGCTTGACGCCCACGCGGCCCTCTGCGATCAGCCGCAGGAACTCGGCCATGTTGCGCTGCTCGGTCCAGCGCACGTAGCCGAGCGGGTAGTCGATGGCCATCTCTTCGTACAGCGGGTCGTAGCGGCCCGGCCCGTAGGAGCGCGAGAGCTTGAGCGTGAGCTCCTTCTCGTAGAAGGGGGCGCGCGGCACCTGCATGCCCACGTCGCCGACGACGACCACGGTGCCGCGGTCGCGGGCGATCTCGCCGGCGAGCTCGATGGGTGCATTGCTCTTGGTGCCCGCGGCGACGATCACGGCGTCGAAGCCCACGCCGCCGGCCGCCGCGAGTAGTTCCTGGGCGGCGACCGCGCCGGTCGCCGAGGTCGCGGCGACGGCGCCGTATGCCGCGACGGCCGCGCAGCGGCCGTCGTCCAGGTCGGCGCCCGCGACCTCGCAACCCGCGGCGCGCACAAGCTGCACGGTGAGCTGTCCGACGAGCCCGAGGCCGATGACGGCGACGCGGTCGCCGACCGTGACGCCGCTCTGGCGCACGCCCTGCAGGGCCACGGCGCCGACGGTCGCGAAGGCGGCCTCGTCCAAGCCGACGCCCTCGGGCACGCGCGCGCACAAGGTTGCGGGCACGTAGGCATACTCCGCGTGATTGGCGTAGTCGCCACCGCCGCAGGCAACGAGGTCGCCCACCGTGAGCCCCGCTGCCAGCTCACCGAGCTGCGTCACGACGCCGGCGGAGCTGTAGCCGATGGGGTTCTGCTCCTCGAGCCGCGCCTTGACGGTGCGGTAGGTGCGCAGCACGCCTTCGCTGCGTACCTTGTCCACGACCTGCTTGACCTGGTCGGGGCGGCTGCGCGCCTTTGCCAGCAGGCTCTTCTGACCGAGGTCGACCTTCGCCCCCTCGGTCCCCGCGCTGATCAGCGACCAAGCGGTGCGCACCAGCGCGCCCTGCGGCCGGAGGGTCGGCATGGGCACGTCGAGAACCTCGATGCGGCCGTCCTTCATGGACTGCGAGACCTGTTTCACGCGTGCACCCCTATCGCCGGCTTCCGGCCCTGCGCCAAGACCATCATGCCCGGTCCCTTTCCACGTGCCCCTGCCACCCGAAGTGCGGTCGAAACCCGAGATGTCGAGCCTCGCGCAGCGTGGCCAGGCTGCCACACCATTCGGAGCGGTTCGAAACGCATTTCACATCCTCAGGACCGAAGCCTACAAGCGATACGCCTCGCGCGTTCCACGCGCGCGATACGACCGGCAAGCGCCGGTCGTCGAACCCCATGAGGATCGAGGCTGCCGTATCGACGGCCACAGGGCTAAGCCCGCCGACAAGGACACCGCACTCGCGCGGGTCCGGGTCTGATGGGCCGTCCCCATCGCCGCCGACGATGCCGTCAACGAGGCAGAAGAGCCGGGGCGGCACGCTGCGCGGAGCGCCTTGGGCATTGAACCCGACCAAGGCCTTGTTGACGTCCAGCACCATGCGCCAGGCGGTGTCATTACCGTACCAGTTCCCCGAGCGCACCCGGACGTCGGTGCTCCCGAACACAAGTGCACCGGCGCGCTTGGTCAGGCGTGCGAAGCCGCCCCCGCGCCCCCCCCGCCGGGCAAGCACTCGCTTGTACGCTCGAATCGCTCCGCTCTGGAGTCTCGTGCCACGCACTCCTGGGGGGAACTCGTCGCCACCATCGCCAGGATTCCCCGAGGAGTAGTGAGGCAGGCAGTTGCGCAGACCGTTGACCCCGACCATGTTCTTCAGGCTCAGCGTGACGCCGGTCTTCTTGTGCGTCTTGAGCTTCGGGATGTTGATGATCACGTCCGCCGCCATCACCGAGCGGCACATCACGTACCGGTGTCTCCCGTCGCGATGGTAAGAAGCCGTCTCGGCGGCGTTGTAGTCGGCGCCATAGAACCCGCCGGTAAGCGGATAGTCGATCAGCTCGCTGGAAGCATCGATGGGGACCTCGACGTACCCTTCGGGGTCTCCCGGGAGCGGCACCCGCTCGACTATCACATCGCCTTGGCTGACCCAGTACTCACGGCGCAAGTCCATCAAGGCGCAATCGACCCCGAGGCTCCGCTCATATTCGCAGATGCCACCCAGCCCTGACCGTTGCTCGATCAGATCGAACGATGAGTCGGTCTGCGGCCCGTCCACGATCAGGATCTTCCCCCTCCCCTGGAGCGCCAGCGCAGCGTAGTCAATGACCGCGCGCACCACCGAGCCGTGGGTGATGACCTGCTGCCACTCAGCTGAGTCGCTGAGTCGCGCCTCCCGGATCAGATTGGGTTTCACGACTACGGTGTCCCCAGGGCGGACGAGAGCGCCGAGCGGATTCCAGTCGCTCGCACCGTAGCGCTCGCGGTCGAGCCCCAGGGCCGCGAGGAGGTCCCTCACGGCTGCGTACACGCGATTCTCTGCGGACAGCGGCCGATCGAGTGAAAACTCAGGGTAACGGGTGTCCGCATGAAACGGCTGCTGCTCCGGATACGATGCATCCGCCTCCATGATCGCCACTGTTCTCGAATCGGCGCTATCCATCAAACGGCGCTCCCATGGGCGCTGGGACCGCTTGGGAACGGCCTCGCTCCCTCACGACGAACCGGCTCTTGCCTGCAGCCGTGACGTTCGCCCTATCGACAAAGACAACCGTGACAGGAACCTCTCCAAAAAGCATCTCGCCGAGCCGACTCGCCAGAACCCGTTTGATCTCAGGGGCCTGCGGCGAGCCCGCGACCACGCGGACCTCCACGGAGAGATCGTCGTGCTGCACAATCTGCGAGCTGCGCACTCCACTGAGGTCCTTGAACGCCCACGTGAGCAGGCTCGGCGAGATGACTCTTCCAGAGCGCGTAACGACTGCGTCCTCCGCTTTGGTGACCACGGGGTCAAGCACCGGCAGCGTGCGCCCACACGCGCAACTGAAGCCATGACGAAAGGTGATCATGTCGCCAAGCTCGTAGCGTATCAGGGGCATGGCGCGGTTGAGCAAGCCAGTCATCACGGCGGGCCCCGTGCCGCGCTCACCTCCGAACTGGCCTTCAACGTAGCCATCAATGAGGCTCAGGTGCAGCGCACCGGAGGCGCACTCGGCCGCCGAGACGATCCGCTCCGCACAGCCGTACAAGCCTCGGAGCGGAGCACGGACGAAGGCCGCCACGGCCTCACGCTGATGCTCGTACATCGGCTCGCTTGAGTAGAGGACCGCCTTCGGCTGCCACCCTGCGTCGCACGGGCCGGCCAGCGCCGCCAGAGCGGCGAGCGCCGACGGGTACCCCTGCAGAAATGCGGGCTTGCGCTCCTGGAGCAGCTCCTTCATGGCTCTTGCCGTGCGCGCATCGAGGTGAAACGCCGACAGATAGATGCGCCTGTCGACCCGCGACAACCGGTAGGGACGCACGGGCGCCACTTCGGAGAGGGGCACAACGTGGTCGCCGACCAGCCTGGCGGTCCAATCTCCCCTCCTATGGCCCGCCCACAAGGCGCGCCGCCACCACAGCGCATCACCGGCGTCAAGGGCATGCCGCTCCAGAAACGTCTTCATCGGCGTTCCTGTGGTGCCGGAGGTCACCGCGGCCACGAGCTCGCGCCTGTGAAACGCGTTGGACAGAAACGCATCGTAGTCGCCCAGGACTTCGGCTCGGGTCAAGCGAGGGAACTGCCCCAGCACGGCCATGACGTCCTCATCGGAACCGTGGAGGTCAGGAAGAAGGTGGCGCAAACCGCTGTACCTCGGGACATGGATCATGGCGTGCTCGAGCAAACCGCGCAGCCTGTTGGCGACGTATTCACGCTGCTGTGCGCCCGTCCACGTTTCGCTGGGCGCTACCTGCCTGAGAAAGCGTTCATGGCGAGCGACTCTTGCCAGAGTGCGCAACCCATAGGCGTTCATTGCAGCAGTCTGCAGAGGCCGGGGCAAGAGGTCGTATGCACGACCAGCGCGAGGACTCGTCATCAGTTGCCCGCAGGGGCAGCGGTCTTCAGCACGCTCGAGAGGATGCGCATGTACTCGCGCGCCACTACGTCAGGCGCGAACTCCTTGACCTTCTCTCGATTCGCGGCAGCCATCACGCGACGAAGGTCGGCGTCGAGAAGGACTCGGGAAAGCGCTTCAGCCAAGAGGTCAACGCGGCCCGGCGGGACGAAGAGGGCGTTCTTGCCGTCCACCAGATGATCCAGGGCGCCCCGGATCCCCGTCGTGACGATAGGCAGACCGGCATCCATTGCCTCCGCGAGCACGGTGGGAAAGCCTTCGCCGTACGAAGGGAGCGCGAAGACGTCCGCATCCATGTAGGCGCGCGCCAGGTCTGGCCCCGTCAGGCGACCGCGCAGTGCCACGTTCCCCTGCAAACGCTTCGCGCGAATGAGTCTCTCCAGAGCGTCCCGATCCTCTCCGTCCCCCACGAACACGAGGCGGTACAGAATCCCCTTGCTCTCCACCCTTCGCACAGCTTCGACCAGATCGAGTATCCCCTTCGCCGCGATCAGCCGACCAACGAAGAGGATCACGAGAGGGCGGCCTTCGTCCCCGTCTCTCGGGTGAACAACGTCAAGCGCGGCTTCATGAACGTAGCAGTGGGCGACGTACGGATTCACAACGAGGCAGTAGAGTGGGCGCGGCTCGAAAGCGCGCCAGAGCCTGCACTCCTCGCTCGAGAGAAGCAGCACCGTCCCGGACAAGCGCACGAGCAGCCTCGAGGCGACCTTGAACAACCAATGGCCACGCTCTGAGAGCACGTTGGGCGCACTCCCATGGAAGTGAAGGACGCAGGGGCAGCCGAGCAACCGCATGGCCAGAACCAGCGGAAGATCTCGAAGCATGGCCCGTGAGTCGTGACTCGTGGTCGCCAACACGACAGCGGGTCGGGATCTCCGCACCAGACCCACGATGCGCATCAGGTCCACCCCTCTGTCCCTCAGTTTGCGCAGCACGGGCTCGCCCTCCTCGCGGCTGCTCCAAGGGTGCGTCGCGACATCGCACCCAGCTTTGGTCAACGCCGAAACAAGCAGCGGAGTGATCTTCGGGATGGGTCCCGCTATGAATGGGCTCGCCACAAGAACGAGCACGCGGCGTTGCCCTGCGGCGCTTCCTGGAGCCTTGGCGCCGCCAATCATGAACAAGAACCTGGCAGGTCAGTGTCGTCGCGCACGTGAGCCGTCTTCCTCGCTGTACAGGGCCTCATGGTGTCTCACGAACGCCGGAACGGCAAAGCATTGTTGATAGCGCGCTCTGCCGGCCTTGCCCATCGATCGCGCCAGATCCGGGTCCCGCAACAGGCGCAAGATCGCCTGCGCGATGGCCGGGGGATCAAGCTCGGGCACGCCCTGTGCGAGACCGCGAGGGCTGACAAGCAGACCGGTCTCTCCGTGTACCACGACCTCTTGAAGCCCCCCGATGGCTGAGGCGACAACCGGTCTCGACGCAGCCATCGCCTCGATGGCGGCGATACCGAGGCCTTCCGAGCGCGACGTCAGGACGAATACGTCCGCTGCCAGCAGGGAGGAGCCCACGTCCGTGAGAAAGCCGTGGAACGTCACGTAGGGCGCGATGCCAAGCTCATGCGCTTGTTTCTCCAAGGCCGTCCGCAAATCGCCCTTGCCCACAATGTGAAGTTCCACGTCACCGTAGTCGGCGATCACGAGAGCCATGGCATCAAGCAGTGCATCGAGGCCCTTCGCTGGGTCAAGCCTGGCGATGGTCAGCACCCTCTTGGGCGTAGTGGCATGGCCAGATGGCTCGGTTTCGTCATGCGAAGACTCCGCAAGGAAAGCATCGTCAACGCCGCTGTGGATCACCAGCATCTTCAATGCGGGGACTCCGTAGTGCGCTCTCAGGGTATCGGCAACCGCTGAGGAAACAGCGACCACGGTCGTGGCGAACCACCGCAGTTTGATCACCCTCAGCACGTAATCCAAGGTCCACCTGCGCACAAACATGTCGTGGATCGAGCAGACTCTGACAGGGACACCAGTGAGCCCGCCTGCAATCAGAGCCAAGCCCCTATCCCCGGAACTGTGGACGGCCTCGAACTCCCCCTTCTTGAAGTCCCGGAAGAAACGGACCACCTCGGGAATGAACGCAAAGCTCCACCGTGGAGAGAGATCGTAACGAATGACCGGGATGCCAAGAGCCTCGGCGTGACCGCAGAAGGTAGCCTTTGTGCCCGGGTTGAACAGCGCAAACACGACCGGCTCGAATCTGGCTCGGTCGAGCCCCGCCAGGAGAGTCAGCAAGACCTGCTCTGCGCCTCCGCCAACTAGCCAGCCGTCCGTGGCGAAGGCGACTCTCGTTCGCGAGTGAGTTGCCGTCAATGAACGGTGCGTCATCTCAGACCCATTCGCGTGAGGCTCATCTTGACGACCTGCCGAGCGACCTGCGGGCCGAGCCGCCAATCATCGACGAGCGCGTGCAACAACTGACGCGACGCGAAGCCGAGAGCGACGCCAGCCTCGATGCAGTACCAAGCCCACATGAAATGCGCAAAGGCGATGCCCCGCCGCCGAAGAGCTTGCGGCACCGGCTTCTCGCGGTCCACATCTTCGAAGAACGCCTCCACCGTTCTCAGCGTCAAGCGTCCTCTCTCCCAAGGGTCGACCCGGCGCAACACCGACGTCTCCACGACCCGATAGCGGACCAACGGCCTGTCAATGAACACTGAACGCTCGCCGGATCGCCAAAGCACCTTCAAGTGCACGAGGAAATCAGGGCCTATCAGGAAGTTGCAGGAGGGACGCTTCTCCAGAAACCGGCGGCGGTACATCACCGAGGAGGTCACGATGGGATTATGCCCGGTCAGCGCCATCAGGCAGGTCAACGGGCCGTGTGGCGGAACCATGACAGCCTCCAGGGTCGATGCGTCCGCCGTGACTGAAGTGGCGTTCGTGTAGCACAGGCCCGCGTCAGGATGAGCGTCCATCGCCAGAACCTGGCGCTCGAGCTTGTCTGGAGCCCAAACGTCGTCAGCATCAACGATAGCGACGTAGTCTCCGGCGGCGAGCTCGAATCCCCGATTCCTTGCAGCGCCTTCGCCTGCGTTCTGCTGACGAACGATCATGATCCGCGGGACGTAGCGCGCGATTATGTCAGGGGTGGCGTCGGATGAGCCGTCGTCAACAACGATGTAGTCGAAGTCCGTGTACGTCTGCGCGAGGACGCTTTCGATGGTCTCCGCGACATAGGGCGCCGCGTTGTAGGCGGCGGTCACGACGGTCACGCGCGACATCAGCCCATCATGCCCCGAGCAGCTCACGGAAGTACGCGATCGTGTGCCCGAGCCCCGTGTCGAGATCGACCGTCGGCGCCCACCCCAGGCGCTCCCTCGCGAGCGTCACATCCGGCCTGCGCTGCACGGGATCGTCGTCGGGCAGCGGTCGATGCACGAGGCCGGAACTGCTGGCGGTCAGCGCGATGACCTTCTCCGCCAGCTCGGCCATCGAGAGCTCGCAGGTGGAGCCCAAGTTCAGCGGGCCGACGAAGTCGTCGGCGCTTGCCATCGTGCGCACGAGACCGTCGATGAGATCATCCACGTAGCAGAAGGAGCGGGTCTGAGACCCGTCGCCGAACACGGTGATGTCGTCGCCCCGCAAGGCCTGCACGATGAACGTACTGACCACGCGGCCGTCGCTCGGGTGCATGCCCGGCCCATAGGTATTGAAGATGCGCACGACCTTGATGCGCACGCCGTTCTGACGGTGGTAGTCGAAGAATAGCGTCTCCGCGCAGCGCTTGCCCTCGTCGTAGCAGCTGCGAGACCCGATCGGGTTGACGTTTCCCCAGTACTCCTCGGTTTGAGGGTTCACGCTGGGGTTGCCATACACCTCGCTGGTGGAAGCCTGCAGGATCTTGGCTTTGACCCGTTTGGCAAGACCCAGCATGTTGATGGCTCCATGGACGCTCGTCTTCGTGGTCTGTACCGGATCGTACTGATAGTGCACGGGCGACGCGGGGCACGCCAGGTTGTAGATCTCGTCGGCCTCGAGGTACAGCGGAAACGTGACGTCGTGGCGCAGGACCTCGAACATGGGGTCGTCGAGCAGGTGCCTGATGTTGCTGCGCGTGCCCGTGTAGAAGTTATCGACGCAGATGACCTCGCAGCCGTCGGCGAGCAGGCGCCGGCAAAGGTGAGCGCCAAGGAATCCGGCGCCGCCTGTGACTACCACCCGCTTGTTGCCATACTCACGCACGAGGCCCCTTCCTGCGCCAGATTCTGCAACGCGTTCTATCCACTGGGGCTGAACCGCCCCGGGCCTACCGGAGGCTCGGTTGTTTGAGTCTATCAGTGTCTTCACAGGCCTGAGCCGCCCAGTAGCGGCAGCGCTGGATGTGAGGAACGTGTGCGTCCGTTGTCCGCGAGTTCATGTTCAGCGGAGTGGAACTGACTCAGGCAGTGCCGCCCGGCGATGCGGCGTGAGACCGATGCCATCTCCACGCGTCGCTCACGGCTTCCTGCAAGCCCCGCTCAGGCCGCCATCCCAACAACTGACTCGCGCGATCGTTCGATGCCACCAGCGTGGCCGGGTCACCATCTCGACGAGGCCCGAACTCAATATCGAAGTCCGCCCCGGTGACTTCGGAGCACGTTTCCGCGACCTCCAGGTTGGAGAAACCTTGACCGTTGCCGAGGTTGACCGCCTGGGGCTCGCCTCCTGATGAGAGGTACCTGAGAGCAAGCCGGTGGGCATTCACGAGATCGACGACGTGGATGTAGTCGCGAACGCACGTGCCGTCTCGCGTGGGGTAGTCATTGCCGTAGACCTCGACCCTGCGTTCGCCGGAGTGCGCCGCACGGAGAATGAGCGGCACGATGTGCGACTCAGGCTCGTGGTCTTCCCCGATCGTGCCATCCGGATGGGCGCCGACGACGTTGAAGTAGCGCAGCGCCAGCGGCCGCAGCGCACGCTCGGCAGAGTAACGCCAGAGGACCGTCTCAAACTCGAGCTTGGACGCACCGTAGGCATTGATCGGCTTGGTCTCCGCGCTCTCGGTGATGGGTACATGTGCGGGCTGACCGTAGACGGAGCACGTTGAAGAGAAGACGATATCGCGCACGCCGGCGCGCATCATCTCTTCGAGCATGCGCGTGGGGCGAGTCACGTTGTTGTCGAAGTACCTGTCCGGGAAACGCTGAGACTCGGCGACCTCGGCATACCCGGCAAAGTGGATGACGGCGGAACAACCGCGGAGCGCTGCACGTACGATCTGCGGGTCTCCTACATCGCCCACGAAGAGCGCGGCGCGAGCGTCAATCGCCTTTCGATGACCCCTTTCGAGCGTATCGAGGACGGCGATGTCGTAGCCGGCGTCCAGCAAGATCCGCACGGCGATGGCGCCGATGTAGCCGGCGCCGCCTGTGACAAGGACTCTCACCTAGCCTCCCACAGATGCTGTCCTCTGGCTTCTGAGGTCAACTGCTCGATGGCCGGCGGGGAGACGCTCAAGACCTCACGCCAGTCCGATCTCGCTGAAGAGCTCCCGAAAGCGCCGTTCATACGTGTGGCACGCGAGGGCCCTCTCCCGACCCGCCTTGCGAATCATATCCCCAGCCTCCGGGTGCTCCCCATGGAACCGGGCCTTCTCGAGCAGCTCATGGCGGTTGCGCCATACGAGGACTTCCTTGTCCGGCTCGAACATCTCCGCGAGCTCATCAGAGTAGTTCGTCAGGTACAGGGCGCCACTCATGGGAGCCTCGAACTCGCGAAGGTGAAGATGTTGCAGCACCGGCGCGCTTGGATCGTGACGATCGAACACCTCAAGAAAGCCGAGAGACACCTGGCTGCTACTGTAGAGACGTATCACCTCGTTGTCGGACACCGGCTGGTGGACGTTGCCGGGATACGCGGCGGCGAGCCTACGCGCCACGTCGATCCGCGCGGCTTGAGCGGTGAGCGTGACTTGGGCGGCCAGCGATGGTGCAAACAGAGCAGCGCCCATGGTGAGGTCACGACGCAATCTGCGCTTGACGCGGGCGACGCTGCCCGACAACGCCCAGCCCGGCCCGAACAGGTGCAGGTCCACGCCGTTGTCAAGCAGGTGAAGCGCATAGTCGGCACGCAGACCGTAGTTGCCCCCCACAAATGACGCCCCCAGCCGGCGCTGAGCATCCACCGGGTGCGCGAACCGAGGATTCGACGCCATCGGCCACCAAAGTGGCGTAGCCCCAATCCGACGGAACTTGTCGCCGACGTCGCGTTCGGAATGCAGGTTGAAGTCGAAATGCGGGGACAACCCGTCGACGAGATCGAACTGGTGCACGTTGTTGCAGGAGAAGTTGCAGGTCGGCACGCCGGCGCCGCGTATCTCGTCGATGACGGCGGGCTCGATCATGCCGTCCATGAGGTAGCCGAAAAACAGGTCGATCGGCCGCTTCGCGTGTTCGCGCTTGAACCGAGTGAGGACCGCCTCGCTGAATCGCGCGCGGGCTTCCGGATCATGCGCGGCCATCGCCCAACGACCATCCTCGGCTGGCAGGAGAACCACGTCGTGGCCCATCTCGCACAACGTGGCGTTGAGATTGCGCCGCCAGATCGTGCTGCCGGAGACCGCATCGTTCGTGGACGCGGCGATAGTCTGCAGTATGCGCAGCGGGCGATTCATGATGGGGCAGTGGGGCAACTGAATGGGCCGCTATGGCCATAGCATCCGGGCTCTCTTGGCCGCCTCGCGGCGGCCCCAGGATGAATCATCCGCGGGCTTCCCGATCCAGAGTCCTGCCTGGCCCCTGGTAGATCGGCGGTGTCCAACCGAGACAGGTCCGCTCGCATCAGCACAGGCCCAGCCCCTGCAACATGCTTTCGACAGAAGCCCGGGGTTCGAACCATGGAAGGCCTCACTGCTCAGGCACTTGCGGATTGCGCGCCGGTACTCCTCATAGCGTACTTCCGACATTCCCACGAGGTAGCTGGCCAATTCGGAGTCCGATTGGAACTGGCGCCTGTCGATGTACGCGTGGCTGTCAACATACTCAGCGACATTCGGTGCACCCCAGTATACCGAACCCAGTCCGCTCTCATGCAATCGAAGATCTTCGCGGTAATGCATCCAGGCTGGTCCGGGGCGTTCTCGTAGCACAGCGCGAAACCGTACTCAGGAAACACCTCCCATCTGTGCCCCACTGGGCCGCGACATGAGGAGTGGCAATCGCCCGCACCTGCTCCTGCGACCGCATAGCACCTGCGAGGCACTATTCCAGCCGGCACCATACAGATTCCGGCAATCCGAGGGATGATGAGGCTGGCGGGCAGGCTCGGCCGCCGAGGGCTCTCTTCTTCATCGAGGCCAGCAGCCAGACCGCCAGCAGCCACTTGCGCAGACCGGTGCGCGTCTTGTGGAGCAGGGCGCCCGCGGTCACCGAGGCCTGGTAGCCGCAGCCGCGCACTCATACACTCCGCGGCCGCGCAACCACCAAGCTACGCGGGGCGGTCATCTACCGCAAGCTCTCGCTGGGCAGCCAGTCCGCACGGGGGGAGCGCACCATCGAACGACTCCTCTGGGCCTCGGTCACCTGCCGCCTGCAGCGCCGCTCTCTTCTGCCTACCTCGCCGATGTGCTCACTGCCAAAGCGCGCACCGACCCCATCGCGCTGCTCACCTGAGCACGGCGACGGGGTAACTGAACGCTAACACTCTCTGGGCACTTCGTGTGCGTCTTATCTCTGGAAATCCGGTCAGACGGTCATCATTTTGGCGTGATTCGTATGCTGTCGCCCTGAACAGCAATATCCAAGTCGGACCTTCTTGACCTGATGACCTCGCTGAGTTCTTCTATGCTCGGATAAGCGGGATCCGTTCCGAAGCAGCGTGCATCGTCGATGATGATCACGTGCCCTCTGTCTGAGGAATTCAGTATGTGACCAATCTCATCCAAGACAGGCGTGTCCTTTTTCCCTCTGGCTGTGTCTCCCCCAGAGTAATGACCATCGAGCCAAAACAAAGCGGGTCGGTCTATCATCTTCACCAGTTTTTCCAGCTCAGTACCGCTGTCCCCAAGTATGATCTGAATATTATCTATGCCAGTGAATCTTTCCTGCGCTTTATGATGTAGATCGTTGCTAAGCTCAATCGAGTATATTCGGTCAAAATAGTGCCTCATTGATTCAACCATGTCTCCAAGAGATGTGCCAGTCTCGATCAATAGCCGCAAACAGTACTTCTTTGCGTACTCTTGCAATACCATTTGTTTGATTGCATGCGGTGGTGGAATTGGCTTGCCTCTCCGTTCCCATTCCGCGAACGCTGCCCTCTGACTCCTTCTTACCGCCAGCATGCGTAGGGGGCGATACAAAGGAGTCTTCTTGAGGACCTGTACCGATGTTCTTCTCATAACTGCACGCATGTGTGCTCCAAGCTGCCTCGCACTGCGGGCAGGTCGACTGCGTTGCCCGTCGGGTGTGCCGGAATCCGTTTGTGGGCCCTGAGGGGAAACAGCCCTTCCTCGCTCGTTTTCACCGGCCGTGGGTGGCGTTGCCGCGAGGAAGACTGATTGAGCAGGTTGGCCGAACCGCTCACATGCCCCAGACTACCTCACATCCGCTCTCTGTGAGCGGCTCGGTCGCTTGTGGGTCGATGAAGTCGTCGGCGCCTGTTGGGAGTTGGAGCCCGGAAGTCTGTGCTACTATTCTTGCCTGGATCGGGCTTGGCGTCGGACTTCAGCAACCCACGGGAGACCGAGGAGGCAGACCGGCTCAAGTGCGGGGTTGTCGCCTCTGGGGATTGAAGGCGGGCGCCGAGGCCTGCCCTGCAGCCCTGATTGGAGCGCGTCCTCGGCAAGCCAAAGGAAGCCCTCTACCCGCGGGTTCTTCTGGTCAATCAGCGGCCGATCAACCGTCGCTCCGCGACGGGAATGACCATGGCAACCTCTTCCGTGGTTGGCCGGTCGACCGTATCGCTCAGATCTCCTGTGACCACTCCGAGCCCGACAAGACGGTGTGTCCTCGCCCCTGGCGCGTTGACGGGCTCCAGGATTCCCCCGTGCAGCAGTGAGTGCGACGACAGGTCATTAAGAAAAGCAGCCGGGCTCGATGTCACGCCCTCCCGTGCAGCTCCCGGCGGGAACGGAGTGCTCACAGCACGAGCCCTTGTCGGGGGACTGGGCAGCCGGCCTGGCCACTCTGCAGGTAGGCGCGGTTGGCGGCGGAGTTGAAGCCACTGTCGGCGACCCACACCACGCGGTTCAGCTTCCAGCCCGCGAGGTCGTCGCGGATCGTGCGCATGATCAGCTTGTCGGAGGCGTTCCCGGGGAAGGTCCAGCAGCGCACCGGGATGCCCTCTCTCGTCACCGCCATGCCGATCACCACCTGGGGCTGGTCGGCTCGCTTGTCCTTGGAGTGCCTGGAGAAGCGTCGCGTCGCCTGATCGCGGGGGCCGCCGCCCTCCTCGCCCGCGGCCGCCGCGGCGGCCCTTGCGTCTGCTTCGTCAGCGGCGCCGGCGACCGCGACCTCCGCGTCGGCGATGTCGGTCTCGAAGTAGGTCCAGTGTCGCGTTCTCCAAGTAATATGATATGCTGACCGTACCATCCGCGAGCAGGAGGTGCGCCGTGCCCAAGGGCCAGCGATTCCGTATCGAGCTGAGGAGCGCCGACGAGGCGACGCTGCGCACCTGGGCCGCGGCGCGCAGGGGCGAGCATCGTCTCTGGCAGCGCGCGCAGGTCGTGCTGCTCTCCGCCGCCGGCGAGACGGTGGCTGCGATCAGCGCCGCCACCGGCCTTACCCCCCAGGCCGTCTCCGCCTGGCGGCGGCGCTACCTCGAGGAGGGGCTCGACGGCCTGCTCGACCGGCCGCGCGCCGGCAGGCCCCTGCAGATCGGCCCCGAGGAGCGCCTCGCCGTGATCGCGCTCGCGACCTCCGAGGCCCCGGACGGCGCGAGCCGCTGGAGCATCCGCCGCCTCGCCGCGGCCAGCGGCCTCGGCGCCACCACGGTGCACCGCATCCTGCGCGAGGGCGAGCTGCGGCCGCACCGCACGCAGTACTGGTGCGGGCGCAGCCCCGACCCCGAGTTCGAGGAGAAGCAGGCGGCGATCCTCGGCCTCTACCTCGACCCGCCGACGAACGCCCTCGTCGTCTGCGTCGATGAGAAGAGCCAGATCCAGGCGCTCGACCGCATCCAGCCCGAGCTGCCGATGCGCGCCGGCCAGGACCGGCGCCTGACGGCCACCTACAAGCGCCACGGCACCACCTGCCTGCTGGCGGCCCTCGCGGTGCACTCGGGAGAGGTCTCGGGGCGCTGCGTGGAGCGCAACGACCACGAGACCTTCCTGCGCTTCCTGAAGGCCCTCTACCGCGCCCACCCGCGCACTGAGCTGCACGTCATCCTCGACAACCTCTCCGTGCACAAGCACCAGGACGTGCTCGCCTGGGCGGCCAAGCGGCGGCGGCTCAGCTTGCACTTCACGCCCACCTACGCCTCGTGGCTGAACCAGGTCGAGATCTGGTTCGGCATCTTCGCCCGCGACGTGCTCAAGGACGCGGTCTGGCACTCGAAGGCCGAGCTCGTCGCGCAGATCATGGACTACATCAGCGCCTACTCTGCCCAGCGCGCCAAGCCCTTCGCCTGGACCTACACCGGCAAGCCGCTGGCTGCGTGAATCGTGTCTCTTGCGGAACGCGACACTAGCTGGTATCGACGAAGATCACGTCGCAGGCCAGGTTCAGCAGGTTGGCGGTGCTTGCGAAGACGCCCTCGACGATCTGGGGCAGTGCCCCCGCGAGGAAGTCCCGAACGAGAAGCAGAAAGCGAGGTGGTGCTACACTGGATTCAGAAGGTAGGCGTCTCAGAACCGTTGACACGCTCCCGGGCGTCCGCTGATGACGCTGACCGCCTCGGCAGCCACACGGGAAGTTGCGCGCTGTAGCGCGTGCATGTGGCTAACTGCTCGTCGCAGCTAATGGAGCTCGTTGTCGAGCGGCTCCTGTGCCCAGAAGCGGGGTCACAGGAATCCCACCAGCATGAGACGTGACCGTAGGGTCAGGAGGATAGGCTGTGAATGTACGACGTTGGTGGGGGCTGGCGCTGCGGCGAGGCGGCGCAGTTGGGGACCACGTGGCACACAGGCTCTATGAATCGCCCGGAGAGAGGTCCGCCAGGCCGTGGTTCGCCCGTGACGGTGATACGACGCTGCGCCTGGACTATCCGCTTGAGCGTGGTTCGCTTGTTTTCGATGTGGGTGGTTTCAAGGGGCAATGGGCGAGCGATATCTACGGTCGTTTTGCCTGCAGGGTCGTGGTGTTCGAACCAGTCCCGGAGTTTGCCGCGGGTATCTGCCGCCGTTTCGAGATGAACCCCGACATCGAGGTCTTCGCCTTCGGGTTGGGTGGTCAGACGCGCGATGCCGCGCTCTGGGTGCGAGGGGACAACTCGTCCCTGTTCGGACATGGCGCTGGAGCAACATCGGTCCGCTTGGTTTCTGCCGCGGAGTTCTTCCGCGAGCAGGCCCTTCGAGAAGTTGACCTCATGAAGATCAATACTGAGGGTGGGGAATACGAGCTGCTCGACCACCTGATTGCCACGGGACTGATTGCCAGGATCGCGAACCTGCAGGTGCAGTTTCACGATGCGATTCCGGACGCAACGGCGCTCAGGGACGCGATTCATTCGCGCCTTCGGGTTACGCACGAATGTCGGTGGTGCTACCCGTGCATTTGGGAAAGTTGGTCGCGCCGGAGCTAGAAAGCGCCTCCGACAAAGCAAACCTCGTCCATGTCGCCGGTCAATCTCATGTGTCGTTTCGCGCACGCTTCCGCCTGTAGGTCGAGAAGAGTCCATTCTCAACCGAGTGCGCCGGCCCCCCGCAAACGAGAGCACGAAAGGCGCGTACCGAACGAGTTTGCCGCAAGGCACACCAAGGTTGCCGTGCTCAACGCCCGTCCAACACGATGGGCTACCACAACAACAAGCGGAGGCTCTACCACTCAGAGTTGTACTGAAGATGCTGGGGCCGCTCACCCTCGCCTCAACATAGGCCCAGCCCCCGCAACATACTCGCGACAAATGCTGGGGATTCGAACTGATGAAAGGCCTCGCTCCTCAAGTACTTGCGAATCGCACTCCGATATTCCTCGTAGCGAGCTTCCGACATGCCGGCGAGGTAGCCGGCCAGTTCGGAGTCCGATAGAAACTGACGTCTGTCGATGTACGCGCTACTGTCAACATACTCATCCACGTTCGGTGCGCCCCAATACACGGGAACACAGTCCGCTCTCATGCAATCGAAGATCTTCTCGGTAATGCATCCAGGCTGGCCAAGGGCGTTCTCGTAGCACAACGCGAAACGGTACTTGGGGAACACATCCCATTTGTTCGCCACTGAGCCACGATACGAGGAGTGGCAATCAGTCGCACGCCGAGTGTTGCGGCGGCCGGTCAGCACTTTGGGGGAGTCGCTCCAACCGACTCCGTACAGGTCGAACTGCGACGGATGGTGTGTCTCGAAGTAGCTGATCGAGTCTGATCTGTCCGAATACAACTCGTTCCGGTGTTCGGAGACCTTGTTCATCGCAATCATCGTGAGCAGCTTCTTCGACTTAAAAGGCACTGGAGGCACTTCTGGAACGTTCTCGGGGACAGGAAGCCTGAACTTGTGATACCGGACTCCGTCAACCAGGTCATCGTTCCACGTGAGGATCCGTGGGAAGCACTCACGGGCATTTGGGTCCCAGTTCTCCGGACACACAGACGGCGGCTCCCACAGCACGAGAACCAGCCTGTCGGTCAAACCCTGCCTGCGTGCCTCAGAGACCAGGTCACGCGCAGGACCTCGACGCTCGAAGCTGAGCCGCCGCGCAATGCCACGCAGGCCACGTGACAACCGCAGACTGCTCAAGTTCCAGTAGACGATGCGTGCGCATTGCCGCAACGGCTGATCAGATACCTGCTCCAAGGCGAACCCGCGCCGCCCCAGTTCCTCTCTCAGCAGGAGGAACGGCTCAGTGCAGTTGTCTCGCGCAGGAGTGTTGAACAAGTCCGACTCGGAATCTCCCGGGTAGTTCAGCAGAATCACCCGCGTGTCTCGCCGCATCGACGCCATACTGCTCACAACTCCTCACGCGCTCGATTCTCGATCCGCCAACGGTCGGTCTTCTCCAGTCCAAGCTCCAGAGTCGTCGCAGTTTTCGAGCACGAACTTCCGTCTAGATCACCCGATAATGCGAGTATGCGCGGTAGAATCCATAGAGTTTCACCAGGTCACGAATGCCGTCTTCCAGGTCCAGACTGACTTGGAAGCCAAAGGCCCTCGCTTTGGCGAAAGACACGCTGAAGTCTCTGGTGTCCAAGTCCGGCAGCGTCGAGTCGACGATCTCATAGTCCACGAAGCGACGAATAGCTTCGGCGATGTCGCGCTTCGAGAGGTTGAGTCTCTCGTCGCCGACATTGATGATTTCGCCACTCAACTCGGACACGTGATCAAGGGCGAACAGATACCCCGCAATCGCGTCATCGATGTGCATGAAGGTCCGCCGGGAACTTCTGCCGAACAGCACCAGCGAGCGCTCAGTCACGGCGCGGTAGGTGAAGTCATTCACGAGCAGATCGTTGCGCATGCGAGTTGACACGCCGAACACGGTGGCGAAGCGCAAAGCGATGGAGTTTGAACGTTTCATCACGGCCTTCTCACCCTCGTGCTTGGTCATCGCGTACAGGCTGGGGGGTGAGAAAGCGGAATCCTCGTCGCAGTCCTCGCTCGCACTTCCGTAGAGCGACGTCGTTGACGCGTAGATCATGACCTGGCTCGGTGCAAGAAGGCCGGCCAAGGTGCGCGTCGCTTTCACGTTGATCATCTCGGCTGCATGCGGGTTCGCTGCACAAGCAGGCATGCCGCTGATCCCGGCGAGGTGGTACACGACATCGAAGTCCTTCAGAAACGCCGGTTCGAGATTGCGGACGTCGCGTTGGACCACAGTGAGACTGCGCCGACGCACGAGGTGCAGCAGGGACTCGTACCCGTACATGAAGTTGTCGAGGGCGCAAACGCGACATCCACGATCGAGAAGGCCCTCCACCAGAAGCGCCCCCTTGTAGCCGGCCCCGCCCGTGACAAGTACATTTGGCCCTGTCATCTCTCCATCCCTTCATCTGTCCGTGTCACCGCGGCGCGCGAACCCGAAGTGTCTCTCCGGCCTGTTTGGCGGTGCGGCTCAAAGAGGTGCCCATACTACAAGCGCATGCCCCTCGATGAAGTAGCTGCCTGTGTAGGTACGCCTGGCATCGATCACCCGCAGAAGCCCGTCGGCCTCGAGCTGCCTGAGGCGTGTCAGAAACCCGCTGAGGTACCCCCGCTTCCTGAAGTATGCGAGCGACAGATAGTCAAGGAGGTGCTCCTGGTCCAGCAACTCCTCGATTGGTTCGAGATGGACACAGATAGAGGGACGCTTGGCCAGCAAGTATTCGACGAAGCGCTCATGCTGGTCACCTACCTGCTCGAGTGCGGCGACAGTCAGCACCCCGCCACCTGACGAGAGCTCAAGGCTTTGGTCGGGAGCCAGGAAGTCAAACGACCGACCATCGATGTCGCTCTCGATACCTTTGGCGACGATCTCCCGAATGATGGCTTGCGATGCCGACGCCCAGTCGAGTCCCACGAGCCTTGCCTTCGCGTTGAACTTCCGCGCCGAGAGAAGATGGTAGGCAGGCCCGCACCCGAACTCGTAGATCGCATCGACGTCCCTGAGGTATTCGGAGATTGCCCAATCCACGACTACCCTGTGGAGTCGGTAGTCCAGGCCAGGAACCGCGGGCGAAACGATCTCCTGGCACCACCGAGCCAGGTGATGCTTGCCGTGATATCGGGGAATCACGGCAGCGTCGTCAGGGTGCTCTCGAATGGCGGCCAGATTCTCGGACCACCCGCGCTCCCACTCCGCCAGCCTGTGCGGCCCAGCCTTCTGCAGTTCTTCGCCCCAGAGCACGCGAAGCACATCGAGCAGATACGCGTCACGCTCCGTCATGGTGAGCCCGCGATACCTCAAATCCAGGGTCGCGCACATGTCTCGAATCTGCGGTACCAGCGAACATCCCAGTACCTTCTCGATGTCGTCTGCTGTCACGCAGCGCATTCGGGGTTCAGCCATTGGCGATCACTTCCTATGGAAAGTCAACTTGCCTCGACCTCCGTTGCCAGAGCCCGATGCCACTCAATGGTGCGCCTGACGCCGTCTCGAAGCGGCAAGAAGTCCACGGCCTCGAATTCGCTCTCAAAGAGAGAGATGTCGACGGCGGCAGCGTCAGGAGCACCGTCGCTGTGGTGTCGATCTTGGCCCGCCGGAATCCGCACCGGTACATCGAGCTCATCCGCCACCACAGCCGCAAGATCCGCAATCGAGGTCAAGGCCGGACCGCCGACGTTGTACGTGCCATGCCGCCCGTGCAGCAGGACTTGCAGGATCATGTGGACTGCGTCGGCAACGTAGCAGTAGGCCCGCAGGGCGCTACCGTGGTCACGCAGCCACACCTCTCCTTGGGAAACACCGCGCGACACGAGCTCGCTCAGGATGCGCTGATCCCCAGCCCGTGTGCCTGGCCCGTAGGCCAGACAGAGCCGCACGGATCTTGCCTGCACACCGCGCGCCCGGGCAGCGGCGCAAATGGCCTCGCCACAGCGCTTCCCTTCGATGTAGGCGGCCCTCGGGTGATCAGGCTGAGTAGTCCCAATAGCGTTCTCCGCAAAAGGCACTCTGGTCAAGCCGCTGTACACCTCGCTGCTGCTCATGAACAGGAAGCTGCCGCCAGGTCGCAACTTGGCGAGGAGCTGCAGCGTCGTGGCCGTGTTCAGGTGCAGTGTCCCGAGCTGGTTCTCGAGGAACTTCCCGGGCTGCCCATAGGTCGCGCAATGGATGATGACGTCGGCACTAGGCAGAGAAGACACGAAGTCGGGATCCGTGAGGTCACCCGGGAGCAGATCGAGCTTTCCGGGGTCTTCGATGGCCCGCAGCCACTGGGCCACGCCTCGGCCTGTAGCAACGACGACTCGAGGGGCTTTGGCGTTGCGCCTCCCTGCAGCATTCAGACAGAAGCAGAGGTGAGTCCCAATGAGACCAGAACCACCGGTGATGAGCACATCTGCAGCCGACAAACGGTCGCAGTCAACTCCCCTGAGGGCACGCCGAGCATCCGCCTCCAGCAAGTCCAAGCTATGCATGAATCATCTCCAGGACGGCAGACCGGATGGCCTCAGGCGTGAGACCGCTGAGTCGGTCGTGGTCCTCCCGGCTGCCGTACTGCCTGACGAACTCGCGCGGGACGCCGAGCCAAGTAGTGTCGATCCCCTGCCCCGGGAAGCTCTCGCACACATCGGCGGCTAGGGACCCGCGATAGAAGGGCTCGACGACCACGACCTTCCGCGAAGCAGCGCCAGAACGCAGCGCCTCCGAGTCAAAGGGGGCGAGAGTCGTGTAGTACAGAACCTCGACATCCAGGCCTGCGACCGCTGCCATGACTGCCCCCAAGGTAGGCCCCACCGAAAGCACCGTGGCGGCCGCGCCCTGCTGCATTCGCGTCGCCTTGCCCCAGCGAACGTTGGCAGTGCGGTCATGGCTGCACTCAGACAGGCGGAAGTACGTAAGATGACCGTCGTCATACGACGCCCGGAACAGCGCCTCGAACTCCTGGGGCGTCCCTGGAACCACGACCTCGACACCCGGGATGGCCCTCAGAACAGCAACATCGGCAGGACAGTGATGCGTCGCGCCAAGCATGGCATAGTCGTAGGAGGCTCCCACGCTGACGATGTTGCCACCGAGAGCTTGGTAGGCAAAATCGACCTTGAGCTGCTCGTAGCAGCGCTCCACCACAAACGGCGCGATGCTGTGCACGATCGGGATGAAGCCTTCTTTGGCCATTCCCGCAGCCACGCCGATCATCGACTGCTCACAGATGCCGAGATTGTGGATACGGCCTGGATGGCGTGCGAAAGCCTGTCTGAATGAGTGCACACCAATATCGCCCAGAAGGACCACGACTCGCTCATCGCCGGCCATTAGAGACTCCACGGTCTCAACGAAGCGACGCCTCATTTCATGGATTCCAGCAGCGCCGGCAGTTCGGAGAGACTCGGTGCACGGTGATGCCAAGCCGGATTGCCCTCCATAGGGGGACATCCATGCCCTTTGACGGTGTTGCCTATGACAGCCTGCGGTCTGTCGGATTGGGCTGCTGTGAGCACGCCCGACAGAGCCTCACGGTCATGGCCATCCACCGTCACCGCGGACCACCCAAAAGCCGAGAACTTCTCGGCCAGATTGCCCAAGCGCAGCGCTCTGTCAGTTGAGTGGTTGTGGTCGACCACGCAGACGAGATTGCGCAATTGGTGATGCGCAGCGAGGAGAACAGACTCCCATACCGAGCCCTCGTTGCATTCGCCATCCCCGACCAGGACAAACACGCGCGCCTCTGAGCCCTTGAGGCGAAGCGCCAAGGCAACGCCGACGCCGAAGGGCAAGCCATGGCCCAGTGATCCAGTGGAGGCCTCGACGCCGCCAACCAAGGTACTGTCGGGATGCCCGCCGAGCGGGCTGGCAAGAGACCCGAACGAGTAGAGATCCGAACGCGGCAAGAAGCCCTTTTCGGCAAGAACGGCGTACAGACCGAGGGAGGCGTGTCCCTTGCTGAGAATGAAGCGATCTCGGCTCTCGCCGTCCGGATCCCGAGGGTCGACCCGCAGCACCTCGTCGTAAAGAACCCACAGGATATCGAGAATCGAGTAGGCGCTAGCGACGTGGCCCTCACCGGAGAGCGCGCTCGCCATGGCGATCTCGCGCTTCAACTCGATGATCAGGGCTTCACGGCTCATCGTGGTCGACCGGAAGCAGACCGCGCCGCACTGGGGCGCGGTGGCGCCGCACCCAACTCACATGCGTGGAACGCACCGTGTGTTCTCGCATCGCATGCGTTCACGGGAATCGCGTTCGCTCGGCACTGCGGTGCACTGCCACGGCCTTCGGCTGCCTGCTGGGGGCAGGGCGCAACTCGCTGTCGCGCACGTGCGCACCGAATGCCCTACGCCAGCCAGCCTGCACTCCGGCCTTGACGGCAAGGTAGCGGACACAGTCTGCGCTCGAGAGCAGATGCGCGAACGATCCCCTTGCGCCCCGCTGGGTCACGAGCTCCAGGATGCCGGCCTCGTGAACAGCGGTGGCGCGGCTCAAACCTTCAGCCGCGAGGTTGGCTTCCCCGGGCGCAGACGCTGGGGAGCAATGTGTTGAGCGAACGCCCATCATTCTCTGAGCATCAGCAAGCGGCCGCTTGTTCAGGTGCGAACGCGTGAACCGCGACGAAGCCACTGAGTGCAGTGTGCCCAATCATCAGCTGAGGATACTACTGAAATGTCCCTTGATGGACGCACTCACGAGTGGCCATCCCCCACGTGCGAACCAGAAACACATGCGGCTATCCTCCGCAGGCGAGTGCCCCCGACCCAGTGATAGAGCCACCACGTTGCCGGCCACGTCGCGAGGAACCCCCTGAGGAAGCCCAGGTTGTCGCGGTGCCACAGCGAACCGCCATGCGTCATGCGGGCTCGAAGTAGCTCAACAGAGCGGCGCCAATGGGCCTGCTGGGACAGAGCCAAGGGGTGCGTGCGAAAGCATGCCACGAGAAGCTCCATGGCGGCAATGTCGAAGGACCTCGTCGCGCGCAGATGGAACTCATAGTCCATGTGCGTCCTGTACTTCTCGGAGTAGGGCCCCGCCACCTCGAACACCCGACGCCGATAGAAGGTGCCCTGATGTATCACAGGTGCACCCTCGTTGAGCAGAGCGTCGCGGGTGTAGATGGTATCGGCCGGAGGGGGCGGGCCATGTGTGATCTCCACGCCCTCTTCGTCGACACCGACCGTGCCGCCCATGTAGATGGAATGCCCGGGGTGGGCGGCAATCCAGTCCATGACGCGGCCGATCGCGCCACTGTCGATGAGGTAGTCGTCGCCGCCCAAGAAGTACAGCCACTCACCAGTGGAGGCCACGACGCCCTTGTTGAACGCGTGGCTGAGCCCGCGATCGGGCTCGCTTACCCAGCGAAGGTCGTAGCTGGCCGCATATCGCTTCAGGACGTCTACCGTGCCGTCAGTCGATCCACCATCGATGACGATGTGTCCAATCGGCGCGTACGTCTGCGACATCACGCTTTCGAGAGTGTCGGTGATGAACCGCCGCTGGTTCAGGCACGCGGTGACTATGCTCACGCGCGGGTTCACAGTGCCGCGGGTGGAGACGGCGACAGTGGGGGGCGACGCGCTCCTAGACACCTCTGATCACGACTCAGGCCCACGCCTTGGCGCCGAGGCGCGCAGCTGCATGCGGCGCTGCTCCTCTGTCGCGAACTGGTGGATGCGGCGGAACAGGCCGTCCCGGCGCACGAAAGCCATGTCCACCCGGGCGAGTGCCCCATCGATCGGTCGATAGGCCATCCCGAAGATGTCCCAGGCAACGAAGCCCCCCGCCGCCTTCCCATCGCTGCGACGAGATCCTCGATCTGCGGAGCAGCGCCGCAGAAGAAATCGAACAGGGTCACTTCCAGAACGAGGAGCTCGGTCTGCGCCAGGGTGAGAGTTGCTCCGTCAACCACAGCCAGTTCGGCGCCTTGCACATCCGCCTGGAGAAGAAAGGGCCCGGGCAGACGGTGATCCCGAACGAGTCGGTCAACGGTCGTCGCGGCGACGGAGCGCATCGTGCCCTTGATGGCCTCCTCTCGCTCCTCGTAGAGCAAGGACCCGTCCAGGTCCGGGTACACATGGATGACCGCAGACCCGACATCTCGGCCCACGGCGGCCATCTCAAACGCGGCGCTACGCAACGAGCCGAGCAACGAGCAGCGGTTGTGAGTCGTTCCTGGAGCAAGGCGCCTCACCTCGACGCCGCACGCAGCAGCCAGCCGCTTGATTGCCTTGGCCAACCTCGTCGTCATAGAATTCGAACCCCTATGTCTCCGTTGCACCAGGCCTTCAAGAGCGGCCAGGGGCGGCGCGGCAGACGCGCCCTCTGCGCCGCCGGCCATTGTCTACGCGGGAAGGTGCGACATACGAGGTTTTCCATTTTCGCCACGTCGTGAATGTACGCACCGTGGATTCGGCGGCGAAGACTACCGGGCATGCGTCCATACTGCGACAACACGGTGGTGTACAGGTGGCCCCAGTGCAGGCTGACCGATTGAAAGTGGTACGTCACAAGCTCTTCGCCGTTGACCGTGATGTGGTCACGGTTCCACAGGATCTCATAGTTCATCCAGTTCCACGGCGCCAAGGCTCCGGCCGCAGCGGAGAGCACGCGGGTGTCTGGAAACAGCGCCGGCCACTGGTCGAGGTACTTCTGATCGGCGAAGCGGGATTCCTCGACACGCTCATAGCACCATTCGAGACAGCGGTCCCGCCACCACGAGAGCGCGCAGAGGGCGGTCTCGTCATGCCGAAAGAGCATGAGTCCCATGTTGAATCGCCCGTACCTCTCGAACCACTTCAGGTACGTCGGAAAACCGTGTGCCGTGATGAGCAAAGGCCCGCAACCGAGTTCGGCATAGAGAGGTTCCGGCGAGGAGAAGAAGCAAAGGTCCGCATCGACATAGGCGAGAACGTCAATGCACTCGCTATGCCTGAGGACGTACAGAGGCCAGGAGGGCGAGCACGTGAAGATGTACTCGACTGCGCTGCGCGTGGGCTTCGCTTCCAGCAGACCGGCATCATCACGCTCGAACTCCTCAAGTGAGACGAGCCTGACCTGCGAAAGGCGCAGGGCCGCAAGAGCGTCGTAGGCGAGTTGGTCGAAACACAGGATCCACAGTTCGAAGTCGCCGACGTGCCTGAGCAAAGAGTGGTAGAGCGCCAGCCCCTGGCTGACGTACCTGGAGTCGAAGTAGGTGCAGAAGTAGCGGCGCGGACCAGTCAGCGCTGCGTCACCCCAAGCGAGAAGGCGGGCCTGTTCCTTACTGTCTGCGGCGACCGTCCGCATCCTAGGACAACACCTCTCCCAAGGCTTCACAGACCCTCAACTGGGTCTCATCGGAGAGCCCGGGGTACATCGGCAGTGAGAGTACCTCCTTTGCCGCGCGTTCGCACTCGGGCAAGTCCCCAGCCGAGTAGCCGAGGAACGCATAGCCCCTCATCGTATGGATCGGCCAAGGGTAGCTCGCGCTCAGACGTACGTCGCGCTCGGCGAGCTTGGCCAGGACCGTGTCGCGATTTGCGCAACGAACGACGAAGAGGTAGTAGACGTGGTCGTTGCCCTCGGCGACCTCGGGCAGGGTGACCGGTGCTTCCGAAAGCAAGTCGTAGTACCGCGACGCCAGCCTTCGTCTGGCGGCGACATACCCGTCCAGCCGCGCCTGCTTGCGCAGCAGGATCTCCGCCTGGACCTCATCGAGACGCGAATTGTAGCCGTGTTCCTCCGCGTAGTAGGCGTCGTCCATCCCATAGAAGCGCAGGCGCCTCAGCCTCTTGTCGAGGTCGTCCCTCGAGGTCACGACCATGCCGCCGTCTCCGTACCCGCCGAGGGGCTTGGTGGGGTAGAACGAGAAGGCGCCGGCGTCCGACATGGAGCCGGCGCGCCGTCCGTGCCTGGCAGCGCCATGGCTCTGGGCGCAGTCTTCGACGACCGCCAGACCGCGAGCAGAGGCGATTGCCTGAAGCGCCTCCATGTCGACGCACTGCCCGTAGAGGTGGACGGGAAGAAGGCATCGCGTGCGCGGCGTCACCGCCGCCTCGACCTGCGAGACGTCCATCAGGAAAGTGCGAGGGTCGATGTCCACGAACCGTGGGGTCGCCCCAGTGGACACGACCGCCGACACGGTCGGCACCGCGGTGTTGGCGACCGTGACGACCTCGTCTCCCGGCCCGATCCCCAGCGCCTTGAGCGCAAGGAAGATGGCGTTCGTGCCGTTGTCGACGCCGACCCCGTGACGTGTGCCGCAGTACTGGGAAAAGCTCGCCTCAAAGCGCTTGACGCTCTCACCGAGGATCAGCCGGCCCGATGAGAAGACCTGGTCGACCGCCGCGAGGATGTCCTCACGCTCGTCCGCATACTCATCGAGGTAGTCCCAGACTCTAATCGACATGCGTCCCTCCAAGCGCCGATCTCGCCAGCCGCTCGAGCACTTTGGCATCCTCGAGAAGCAGACTCGAGTGCCGGCAACAGTCCCGCTGCTCGATGGCATCGAGGACGTCATCGACGAACGCCGCGAAGCTGTCGGCCGCCGGCACATCCACCCTGCTGAGGCGGTTTGCTGAGCGCACGCAGATGCTCCCAGCGTAATCGGCCGGAGGGGTGAACACCCTGTCCACAGAGCATGCCACCGAGTCGCCGATGATCTCGACCCTATTCTGATACTCGGATTCGAGGCTGAAATAGCCGAGGAGTACACCGCCAGGATACTGCAGGACGGCGCTGAACGACGTGTCCACGCCTGCCGCCCCGCTGCAGCCCCGGATCGCGCAGGAGACGGCGGCAGGCTCCTCGGAAAAGAAGAACCGCCCGCAACTGGCCGCATAGGAACCGCGATCCAGGAGCGCCCCACCGCCGAGCTCCTTCTGATACCGGAAATCGCCGGGGTCCATGGCAGGGGATGTGAACGTGGCGATGACGGCTCTCGGCGCCGGCCCGCCGCTGACGGCCGCTTCTCTGGCTGCCTGGGCCAGGGGGTGCCAAGGCCACACATCGGCCTCGGCCAAGACGCGGGACTTGGCCCGCGCAAGGTCGACCAGCACCTGCGCCTGCGTGTGATCGGCGGTGAACGCCGGCTTGTCGACGATCACGTGAAATCCGCCGACGAGCGCGGCCCGTGCCCACTCGGCGTGCATGGTGTTGGGAAGAGAGACGTACGCCAGGCACGGCGGGCACTCGCGGAGCGCCTCGTCGTAGCTCTGCCAGTACCCTCCGAGCCGGTCGGGCGGGACGAGCGAGGCCTCCAAAGGCCGGCGCGAGGCGACGTGGATGTTGCCGACACGTTCAAGCGTCAGGAGCGCGGGGAGCACGCGACGGCGCACCAGTGAGGACACGCCGATGAGGAGAACGTCTATGTCCATCACGCGCGGTCAGGTTCGGGCGCGGCCAGCGGGAGGCAGGAGATCAATCCCCGCGCCTCGACATTCAGGAAGTTGTTGAAACGGATGAATTCCTTCATCTGGCGAATGGTCATCCACAGGTAGTTCGGGGGAAGCTCGACACAGTCAACTGCATCGACCTCCACAACGAGGTACCGATTCTGGTCGTGGTAGAACCGCCCGCCCTCCTCAGACTGCAGCACATCGTATCGTATCTGTTCTGGCGGGGCGTTCATGACCAGGTCGTAGAAGGGCGGGAGGTCTGCCGCATCTCGGCCTTCGTGATTGCTGGGCGTGCACTGCAGCGTGGGCGCCATCTCCACGCTGTCAAAGTTCCCCGGCTCCACTCTCGCCTGGACCAGGAAGTGAAGGATCCCGTGGTGGCGCTGACACACGAACGCGAGCACACCGCCCTCTTCCGACTCGATGATGGGCTGTCGCCAGGATGCGACTTCGCGGTTGCTCGCGGCGACAGACACGCCGAGCACCTTGAAGTAGCCCCCGCGTCGATGGGCGATCGTGCACCCATCGTAGCGCCAGTCATCGAGCGAGTTGAGGGCGACGGACCGGGTCTCGAGTCTGTAGTCGACCCGCATACGCGTGAACCACGAGACGGCGGCGTCGAAATCGTTGGTGGCCACCCCGGGACCGGCCACCGTCGACGCCAGCACGGCCTCAGCAAAGCTCTGGTCAGCGCTGCTCGATGCACAGGGGGATCCCGGGCTGGTCGGGCCGGCGAGGCGTACCGAAGACAACACCGTGCGGGTGTCCATGTTGACGGTGTTGTCTCTCTGAAGAAGCTGTGAAAGCTGCCCCAGAGTGACCCAGCAGAAGTCATCCAGGAGAGGCACCTGTTCGTCATGTGGGGCACGCACGATCATGTTCCGGTTGCGCTTCTTTAGAAAACGGGCCCCCTGCTCGGATTGCAGCTGGTCCACCATCATCCGGGCTCTTCCCGCGTTGAGGAAGTAGTCCAGGTACGGAGGCCGGGCACCGCCGTGCACCTGGGTGAAGTTGCTGCGAGTCGCCTGGACCGTGGGGGACAACTGGACCATGTTGACGTTGCCCGGCTCCATTTTCGCCTGCACCAGGAAGTGCAGCACGCCCTGGATCTCCTGCGTGAGGAAGCCGAGAACGCCGATCTCCGGCTGATTGATGATTGGCTGCCCCCATGCCGGCGTGGGACCGAAGTCGGTCGCCACCTCGATGCCTTCGATGCGGAAGAAGCGCCCCGACTTATGGACGATATTGCCCGTATCGGGCTCGACTCGCCAGCCATCCAGGCTCGAGAGCGGCACGCGCTGCACCTCGAACTGATTGGCTGCACTGCGCGCGGCGACCCACTCGAGGAGCTCAGCGGTCGTCGCGACCCCGGTTCGGGCGAGCGCGGACTCGAGAAAGGCGGCTTCGCGCCAGGCGCACGGGTTCGCGCTACTTACGGCCGTCACCTGTACCCCTCTTCCCGACGAAGGCCGGCCATCGCGGTGTCTCGAGCGGTAGGTCCATGGCGGCGAGATAGTCCTCCCAAGCCCGCAGCGACTTCGACTGATCGTAGATGGTGCTGGCGAACACCAGGCATACGGCCCCCTCCGAGAAGTCGAGGAGGTCGACCCAGAGCATGCGCGGCACGTACACGCCGCGCGCCGCGTCGCCAAGGTCGAAGCGGCGCCAGCCGCGACCGTCTGAGACTGCGAGCGCGAGGTTCCCGGTCACGGCGGTGATCACCTGGTCGGTGTCGCGATGGGCGTGGCCCCCGCGCGGCACCCCCGGTGCCACGTCGTGGACGTAGAACACGCGGGCGATCGCGAACGGCACGTGGATGCCGCTCTCGACCGCGGTCAGCCGCCCACGCTCATCGCCGACATCGGCGAAGGTCAGCTCGTGTACGTCGTCAAGCGTCACTGCCTCCGCACTTGTCGTCGATTGGCGCACCGCGGCCCGGACCCATGTCCCGACACCTCTTCTCTGGGCTCACCGCCGCCGGGAAGGCATCGACGATGAGACTCGCATGCGCCACTTCGCCATTGACGTTCCGCGAGTCGTGCTCGGGCAGGGTGCGATTGATGGAACATGGGCGAAACAGCGAGCGCGACTGTCGCTCGTCAAGAGCGTCGAGCTCGGGCAGGTTCGTGACGATCCACCCATCTGAGTACACCGGATGGCCGGCGGCGCCGATCTCGAGGCTTGTGGGCTGGTGCCGGAGGGCCAGCAAGCGGGCCTGCCGCTTGATCTCGCGGCACCGCACATGGGTGGTGATCAGCCCCCGCACACCGCAACCTCTCTGCATCCTGTCACGCTCCCGGAGGACGGTGTTTCATCATGTCAATGGTCGCTGCGGCGATCTGCGAACCTTACCGAGCAGCCTCTGCGCAACTCGTTCGGGGCGCCCGGGACGATAGCGCCTTGCCGCGACTGCGATGCGCAAGCGATTGCCTGCAGAGATACGAGAGCAGCGCGGGCTAGCGGAAGACTCGACGGCTTCTACGACCTGGGCCGCAAACCGATCCCAGTTGAAGTGCTCATCCAGCAGTTTCCAGTTCTCTCGCTGCATGGCCAGCAGTGTGTTTTCGGGCACTTCCTGGAGAGCGCGGATAATGCCGCATGCGCCCTCAACGCTGTTCAGCGGCACGTTGGGAATCCCCTTGTATCCGACGTAGCCACTCTGCGGAGTGCAAACGGGGATGAGACCCCAGGCCATGACCTCAAGGATGGTCGTCGGGTTTCCGTCGGCATCTCCCACGGTGATCAGGAAATCAAACCGGGACAGGGCGCGTTTGCCGTCATCTGTGCCGAAGTCGACCCAGCCGACCGGCGAAAGCTCAGGGTGGCCGGAAGAGCCCCCGATCCAGCCCACCTGGCCCGCTGGCAGTTGATGAGCAATAGCGGCGAGATAGTCCATGTTCTTCCATCGCCCGTCCCGGCCGATGTAGACGAACCGGCGCATCCCAGGCGGAGAGAAGGCAGTCTTGAGCGCAGGGAACTCACCGCGATCGACAGCCAGGTCAACATGGCGCATCTTGGGTAGCCAATGGCCGAAGCGCCCGTTCGGTATGTCGCGGAACCAGTAGTTGCCGGTGATCGCCAGGAAGAGGTCACAGTGGCGGATGATCGGCTCCACATAGGCATCCTGATCGTCTCCATGACAGTAGGGCTGAAGGAGGAGGACTCGCCCCCAACGAGCGTCACTGCAGCTTCGACGAAAGATGGTACCTCGTTCGGGAGAGGGGTGACCTACCAGAGCCTCTCCCGGTTTGGGTCGAATGCGACCACGCTCGGTCCAATCGTAGTTGATGACCTCATAGCGTGTGCGCAGCCGACTGCTCAGGTGGCGTCCGATCGCATACGGCGCGGCGACCGAATCGCTGCAGGGGTAGACGAGGTGAACCGTGCGAATCGGGCTGCGAGACAACGCCGGGGCCCGATTTGAAGCCGGAGCGCAACCCTCCACGCCTGACAGACTCACGCGACTCCTTTCTGTCGGCGAGCGCCGAAGGCGACGCGCTTTGTTCTTCGAAGCATGGTACGCGTTGCGACACCCGTTCGCTCAATGTGGCTGGCCAGCGTGAGCATTCCGGTCTCAAACCGGTATCGAGAGCTCGCTACGAGGCGTTCGATATCGCCTGTCGGACGAAACAATGACTGTCGTCCCTGCTCCTCGAGCTCGGAGCGCAGCGCACGGATCGCTCCGGGATGGACGCCGCGATATCGGCGCAGCCAACTCGCTCCGCCCTCCACAGACGTGTCGTCGATGAGGAATGGGTTGGTCAATTCCTGGTAGTTGCGCGCCCACAGCTCACGCTTCTCGAGGAGATGCGGACCGAGCTCGCCGTAGTAGGCCAGCTTCGCCCGCACCTGGAAGGGGAAAACAAACGAGTAGTGGTACATATAGATCCCCCGGCGGGCCAGGCGGGTTGCCGAGACGAATCGTGCCGAGCGCACGTCCTGCCCGCGGGAGTCCACAACCGTCGGTGGCCGGTGAGTGACGTACGAGTAGCCCGGCCCCCAGGCGAACAGCCGACGGAAATCGCGCGCACCCCGCCTGAGCTCGAACCCGTCGGTGAAGTAGTCGAATCCACCCCAGAAGGGCTTGGTCCTGAAGGCCATGCCGGAGACGCCAGGGTCCCCTTCCAGCATTCGGAGAATCGTCCTGAGGTCTGCCTCGTGGTAGAACTCGTCCACGTCGATCTGCCAGAGGTAGTTGCCAGTAGCACGACGCGCGTAAGCTTGCGACATCTGGTCCTTCTCGGGCCAGAATCCGTCGAGATAGCCTTCGTCCTCGGCCGTGACAATCTGGACTTTGGCTTCGCGGTCCTCTTCGGAAACGAACGCTCTGAGCTCCTCCAGGGTACCATCGGTCGAGTGTCCGCTCGTCGTGCTCAGCGCTGCCGCCGCACGGCATGCGCCCTCGACCACGATGATCTGGTGAGCGAACGGATAGATGGCGCCCAGGTTGTGGCGAATGAAGGGCTGACCGTTCAGGACGATCATTCCGAAAGTGACTCTTGGGATCATGTGGCATCCGGCACGCGCGCATGCGCCCGCCGGCGCCCGGCGAAGATCAGCGTCGCATAGTTGCATTGCGGGCTGCGACAGCTCTCGCGAGGCAGAACCTTGTGGATGAGTGATGCGAACTCTTCGAGATAGGGCTCGACGTCCTCGAGCCGCAGGCGAATAGGGTGTCCGGTATCGTAGGGGATGTTGCGGACGTCCTGGTCGTTGCTGAGATCCTCGCCCAGAATCAGGTACCCGCCCGGCTTGACCAAGCCCGTGACAGCCTTGAGACACGTGTCAGCGTCACGGACGTGTTCCAGCACATTGATCATGACGACGACATCGAAAGCGCCCGCTGCGAACGGACATTCCTCGAGAGGATGGTCGTCCACCAGGATGGCCGCCGACCGGTACTGTTGCGCAAGCCAGCCGTGTTTGAAAAGCACATACCGCAGCGCCTGCGGGTCGCTGCACACAGCGTGATGCGCCAACCGGTCCCGCAAGACCAGGCGAGTGTTGGTGTACGGACCGCATCCCACCTCGATGTAGTTGTCGACAATCGCGGGCAGGAAGCCGTATCCCTCGAACTGCAGCGCCCACCAATGGTTCCAGTCGTCGAACCGCGATTGCAGGTCGCGGGCTGGTCCGTGGACCAGCCGCTTCGCAAGACCGCGGAGGCCTATGCGATTGCCTCGCCTGTCACTGTCACGCCACAGCGCGAGCTCCCAGGCCTGCGCTTCTTGCCAGCGCCGTCCAGTCACGCTCTTCAAAGACATCTCGGCTCCGGCTCAAGCTCTTGTGGCGCGCGTGTCCGTCTCAGGACATAGGTGACCATGGCGGGATCGCCTTCCGCGATGCGCATCGTATGGCGAAGCTCCAGCCCCCTCGCTCTGCAGAGGTCAAGGATCTCATCCTCGTCGAAGCGAATGCCTACACACTCGACGCCGTAGGCATCGTGACGGTAGAACTCCGTCTGCCCACCAGTGATTGGCGTCCTGTGGAGAATCACCCAGCCGCGGCAGACGCGAGCTGACTCGGCGATCGCCGCGGCATAGTCGGGAACGTGAAGCAAGACGCCGCCGGAGATCACTACATCGAAGGCAGCGTCGTCAATGGAGAGGCAGGACGCCTCTTCCACCGCGAATACCCCATCAGGGTAGTGCTCTCGCGCTGAGGCGATCATTGCCTCGGAGTAGTCGACGCCGGTGTAGTCGACCGGGTGGCCTAGTAGGCACCCAAGTACCTCCAAGTGGTAGCCGGTCGAACAGCCGATTTCGAGGATGTGCCCTCGCGACTTGCCAGTGCTCTCGACGGCGTCCCTGAGTGCCTGCCAGTCCGCGAGGACGTTGCCGCTGCGCATCTGCAGAAGCTGCGTATCGGTCAGTGCCCGCTGCCGTAGAGCGATGTCCGGGTTCTTCCATGCTTCCGCCAGCTCCGGCGGCAGGCACTCCCTTTGCAGCGGCGCCAACGTGGAATGACCAGTGCTGGGCAACGAGCCGAACCGGCGCCACCGGCGCACGAGCCCCCGAATTCGCCTCATCGTCGCCGCTCCCGTCCGCGTGCCCCTGCCCTGTCTCTCGCAAGCCGAGCCACCAGCTCCGACATGTGTACCGCACCCGCTCCACACCCGGGTTCCCGCACGCGAATGTCCCCTACGCGGCTACTTCTTGAGCATACCACGCCGCGCGCAGCCGTCGGTGCATTCATCGACCTCGACAACGAGCAGTTGCTACCCGAGTAGAGCGGCTTCGTCATCCCCGCGGCGCCGCGCAGAGCGTGGCATGCTCAGAGGATTGCCGCTCAAGGAAGCCCCATGGCCAGAGATCCGGGTGCGGTACACTACTCGCATCGAAACACGGGTGGGTGTGCAGGATGGCTGATGATCCTCTGGTCTCTGTCGTAATCCCGGTGTACAACGGCGCCAACTACCTTCGCGAGGCCATCGACAGTGTCCTGAAGCAAACGTGTCATGACTATGAACTCATTGTGGTAAACGATGGATCAACCGATGATGGCGAAACCGAAGCGATTGCACGCTCTCTTGGCGACCGCATTCGCTATTTCCACAAACCAAACGGTGGAGTCGCATCGGCACTGAACCTCGGTATTCAAGAGATGCGCGGTGAATGGTTCTGTTGGCTAAGCCATGACGATCTCGCCTCCAGCAACCGTGTCGAGTCTGACCTTGAATTCCTGAGTCATGACCATGACGTTCGGATACTGTTCTGCAAGACCGCGGAGATTGATTCATCTGGTCATCCGCTGACGGAGGTGCAGTATCCGATCCATAGGGTCACGAATCCCAGAGATGCGCTCGAATTGGGAGGAGTGGATTTTTGCTCAATGACTATCCATCGTTCCTGTTTTCTACGCGTGGGAAAGTTCAACGAGAGGAACCTGACCATGCAAGACACGGAGATGTCCTTGCGTCTGGCAAGTGAGTACACGTTCTTCTTCAATGAGAATGCTACATCCTACAGGCGGGAGCACCCAAGCAGAGGAACACATGTCTCACCTGATCAGAAGAAGCGTGATCAGCTGCTGCTATGTGGGACAGTTCACGACGAACTTGGGATTGAGAGTTTCTTCCCGGACCTGACCGATGACTCGAGAAGCAGAGCCGAGGCATGGATGTGGATGGCGAGCTTCTATGGGACTTTCGGAGCGTTTCAATACGCTCAGGAGTCATATCGGGCCGCTCAAGTAGAGTTGGGTTTTTGGGGACGATGGCTTCGAAATCTGGGAAAGACGCCTGGGTTTTCTGTGAGAGCGATGCGGCGCATGTATCGCTGGATCGTGGCGCAATTGCGCAGTTGGAACTGATCCGTCGTCTGGAGTTAAACGTCTCGTGCTCGTGCATGTCCGCCAGCAGACAGCGCTACACAGCGGACGACGGCACCACGCCGTAGTAGATGAGGTCGGTCCGTCTGTCTTTCAGCCCCAAGAGCGTCTCCAGGTGCGCAAGCAGGTACTGGGGAACGGCTCCATTGGCGTCAGCGGGGAGTCCCCGACACATCAACGGCCGGTCGCTCCGCATCACTGCGGATGCGTTCCTGCTCGTCAACCCGGAGGGCGGCCGTTGCCAGGGTTCGTTGCCCCAAAGGCTGAACCCCCCATCTTCGAGCGAGCATTGCTCCGCCGGCCAAACATAGGGTCGGTCTGAGAGCCAGGCCGCGAGAAGAGAGTAGGACGAAGGTGAGCACACCAGCACATCGCAGAGGGACATGAGCAGCAAGTCGCTGCAGTCGGTGTGTGGTTGACGGAAAGTGGTAAGAGCGTTCACCGCACCGATCAGTGGCGTCAGCTCTCGCTGCGAAGCATCGGAGAAGACAGCAAACTGCACGTGTTCACCAAGCTCTTGAGCGAGCGACTCGCAGACTCCCAGGAACCACTCAAGTGGGATGGCTGTGTTCCATCTTCCTCGAAGGCTCGCCGTGCCGCCTTGGGGTGACGCAAAGTCCCCGCGGCGCACATGAACGCCAACGAGCAGCTTTCGAGGGTCACGCCGACCGAGGAACTCCGTGATGTTCGACTGAGTGAAGCGCGTGCCAAGAAGCGTTCCTCTGATGAATTCGCGCGAACGATCCACGGCGGTCAAGCCTCCCCACAGGCCTTCGCACTCGATTGCCAGCCGCCTCCGCCCCAGAAGGTCGTTGGCAGAAGCCCAAGCCAACACGGCCTCGCCGTAATCGACTAAGGCCGTCTCGCGGTACGCTTGTTCGTTGAAGGTGAGCGTAGGGACCATTCGGCGGGCAAGTTCGCCACCGAGCCCCCCAACAGGCGTACGGCAAAAGTAGCGCCAGTACCCACGACGATTCAACCTCCACGACGGCCGAACCAGCCGGAAACCGAGCGCGCTACTGGCGAGATACGCCTTGGCGAGGACGATCAGCTCGTTGGCCAAGCCGGCGCCGGCGAATCGTGCCAAGACCAACTGTGAGGGTGCCGGCGGCACGTTCGACTCCTCTCACCCAAGACGTTTGCATCCGGGGCCTGGGGTTTCAGATGCATGCTGGGGTCACGGTGCTCGCGAGCCGATGGATCGGCGCCGCGCCCGTGCTGGGAATCCTAGCACTCGGCGGTGCGTGTGAGGAGAGATGGCCGGCGTGGTCTGCAGCCCCTGTGCCTCTTGTGGCAGGCGGCACGGCGGAGAATGACCGCTGACTCGGGCGGGTGCGACGGCCGGGAGCTCACCGCGACCACCGGCCTCCTATCTCTTGGTACAGCCGAAGATGGGCGTCAAGGTACCGCTCAAACGAGTACTCACCTACCGCCAAGTCGCGCCCGGCAGCGCCCCGCCGCCGCCGGGCGGCAGGGTCGGCCAGCAAAGACCCGATCGCACTGGCCAGTGCCTCGGCGTCGCCTTGCGGGACGGATACCCCGACTTGCGGCGCCTTGACCACGCCCGGGAGCGCAGTCCCATCTGCCACCACGACCGGGACGCCGCAAGCCATGGCTTCGACCGCCATCATGCCGAAGGTCTCCGCCTTTGACGGCATCAGGAAGAGGTCGGCCGCCGAATACGCGAGCGCTGCTTCCTCGGCGCTGGCCACCCACCCCAGGTCAACCACTTCGTACTGCCCGGTAAGCTGCCGAGCAGCATCTGACGACTGGAAACACAGGACATACGTCTTTCGCGTGGGGACATACCTTCGAAGCGCCTCCGCGACAAGCACGGAATTCTTGAACCTCTCGTGTGGCCCGGTGTCCCGAAAGGCCACCACATGGGCATCGGCATCGATCCCGAGCGTGCTTCTGCTCGCGGCGGGGTCGCGCGGCCTGAAGACGGTCGTGTCCACGCCGAACGGGATGACCCTACACTCGAGGTGCGCAGCCATCCCGGACTCTTCCACGCGGCGCTTCATCCACTCAGACGCCACGACGATGACTCCCCTGGTGTGCCGGACCGCGAACCGCTTGAGCTTCCAGTTCACAGCCGAGAAATCCTGCGGCACTGGCAACGCCAGAGCAAGGTCCGGGCACCGCGCGCATCCCGTCTTCCACAGTTCGCAACCGAGCGGATGAGTGCAGTGTCCAGAGATGATCCAGGGGTCGTGCCAGGTCCACACCAGCGGCTTGAGACGCGAGAGCAGTGGTATCTGAAGCAAGCTGAACCAGGGCAGTGCATGGATGATCTGCAGGTGGACCACGTCCGCGGTCCAGAGCTCCCGGCGAAGGAGGAGCGCCAATCCAGAGGTCGCGAAGATCCGCTGGATCCCCAGTCTCTCTTCGAACAGCCACCTTAGCCGTGCATCGACCCTCCGCGTGACGCGGGTGGAGACGGAGAAGACGCCGCTGTCAGCGACGGTCCGGGCCAACACGGCCATGGTGCTCCTGGCACCCATGCGACGCGACGCCCGGTGGATCTCCAGGCCATCGAACCGTGCGCCATGCTCGTCATAGGTCGACACCTGAAGGACCGCGGGCCTGCTGATGCGGCCCCGAGTAGTGGCTTCGCGCATCAGCATCTTGAGTGCCTGGCTCAGTCTGTGCACGCGCAGGCCCTTTCCATGTCGCTCTCGAGCAAGCATGCCGCGAGCACGATGGTAACGGGACATCGAACGCGCCATTTCCGCAGACAACCAAACGATTCCATCTATGGCCCGCGGCTCGGGGAACACTACCATGCTCAGGGCAAGCGCGTGAGCCGGGCCTACAGGGAGTACCTGCCGTTTGCCCAGCAAGCGACGCAGAGCGCAGGGATCTCGCCCCTTCTGAGCGCGGCTTGCAGGTCTCGCAGCTCCGGCTGCTTGCGAATCGCGCGCGGCTTCTCGTGCAGCGCGTTGCCCAAGGCGAATCGCTTCACGAGGTAGTTGCCCCAGCAGGGCAGCATCGCCCCGCTTGCGGTCAGGACGTCGACTGAGAACACGCTGTAGCATTCGAGCTTGTCGAGAGTTGCCACCCGTATTCCGAGCTCACTCGCTCGTGCGGTGGTGCGCGAGAGCTTCTGCCTGAGGCCCATCTCGTCCCACAGCGCATCGTAGTCGACCGACTGTTCGGTATGGCCGGCGTAGTTCATGGGGGTGAAAGAAACGGTCAGCGTGTGCATCCCGGCGTTCGCCAGGAGCTCGATGAGCTCCACCATCTCATCCACATTCTCGTATTGGATGACGAAGTTCACCCCGACATCGATGGCGGAGCTCTCCGTGATGTAGCGCATCGCGTCCAGCATCGGAGGGATGACGATCCCCGGTTGCAGAAGCGAGACAGTCCGCTGCCTGGCCCCGTGGAGAGAGAACTGGATCGTGTCGAGGCTGGATGAGCACACACGTTCGAGCAATGCATGGTCCCGAGAGAGAAGCACGCCGTTCGTGGACAACGTGACCGGCTTGGAAGGGAACCGCTTTCGAATTGCCTCGAGGATGGTGAAGAACTGCGGGTGCAGGAGGTTCTCACCTCCCGAGAGGACGAAAGCCATCACCTCGGCCGACCAGTAGGAGTGAAGGAGAACCTCAACGTCGGCCGGGCTCATGGTGGTCCGCGTGTCCATCAGCTCTCGCATCGGACCACTTCGGTAGCATGCTTTGCACGCGATGTTGCACTTGCTGGTGAGCTCGAGGTGCACGAGACGCGGCTTTCCGTGCAGCACACGTGCGACCCTCACACGCACATCGGCGAGCGATGACCTTCCGCGCCGCAAGAGCGGCACAAGAAACGGCATTCGCGACTTCACGACTGTCTTGCATGCTTGGCTCAGTCTGGTCACGCGCAGGCCCACCGTTCCACGCCACTCGGGACAAGGATCCGCCTCAGCTTCGCGCACGGCGCACAGCCGTTTGTCGCGGGGCAAAGACCATGACCTCGTGGCTGCGACCATGCTGAGCGGACGAGGCTCAAGATCGCGGCCCCAAGTTCTCCGGCACAAGAATGCGGTGTTCGTCGTACTCCGCGAGAAGCGACTCGGAGACTGGTTTCAGACCATCGGCAAGCCCGTGACGTGCATAGATCACATTGTGCTCGGCAACCGCGCGTTCTGATCCCGACCCGCTCAACCCGCGCCATTCGTTGAGAAAGACCCCGGCAATGGTGCCGCACCTCGTGAATGGGGCGACCTCCATTGCCCTCAGACTCCAATCGAGGTCGCCAGTAATCGAGAACTGCTCGTCAAACGGGCCGACGGCGCCGTAGAGGTCTCTTGAGAACATGAAGAATGGCCCGATGAAGAACGTCCGCCTAAAGACGTCGCGCTCGAATTCTGGTGGATCAAAAACCACCCTGCGGGTGTGCGGGATAGTGCCCCACGAGCGCCAGCGAGTCTCAATCACCCACGGGGAATAGACGAGTTGTGCCCCGCGGGCGATTGCCACCGCAGCTTCCGCCACCGTGGCGCCGAACCGGGCATCATCAACGTTCCAGAAGCCGAGAACGTCGCCCCGAGCCAAGGCAATGCCCCGGTTCCACGAAGCGTAGAGAGTCTCCCTGGGTACACACGTACGCTGGATCCGCAGCCGGCTGGACTCGACACAGCGCAGCCCCCGGATCTCCCGAAGCTCTGTGGCGCTCGGAGAGTTCAAGACGAGGATGATCTCTACATTCAGCCACGGAAACGACCGCATCTCCTCGGAGAACCTGCGTACGTTGCGCACGAAACGGCGTATGTAGCGTTCGCTGTGGAAGACGGACACCACGATGGACACCGTGGGCGGATCTGCGGGCGGCCCGGTCACCGCCGCCTTGAGACTCGAGCCGCCTGCGCTGCGGGGGCCAGGAGAGCGTCTCGACAAGTCGCGCCCACTCTCAACGCCGCCGGCTCGCGATTCTCGGGGTTGCTTCGTCGTCGCGTTCCTCCCATTGTCGGGTGAAGCGTCAACCCGCCTTGTGACCCGGCGCACCCGTGATGTGCCGTTCACGGCCCTGCTGGAGATCGGCACATCGAAATGCCGACGCAGTTGCTGTGCGTTCAGGCCAACGCGACGCCAAGCGGTCGGGAGATCCTCGCTGAGCCTGACCCCAATCAGGTTCACGTGCCGCGGGTACGCCACGCCGTCGGGTTCGATCACCAGGAGGCCCGAACCTGCATCGACGCGGAACATCGTGAACCCCAGATTGCGCAGCGCTGCGTGGAGCGACCTGCACGATGTGCCGGCGGCCTCTGCCGCGGCGTCGCTGAACCTCACTTGAAGGACCGGCGCACAAGGCCGCGAGAGGGTATCCGCGGCCCCCAAGAGCACTGGCTCTTCCCACCCGTCAACACAGATCCTCGCGAAGGTGATCCCGCCTTGCACACCTCGATGGCGCGCCAATTCATCCAAAGTCGTCAGAGTCACCTGTTGATGCTCGCCGGCCGGAGCGTCCAGGATCGGCCACGCCGGTAGGTCGTACTCTCCGAGGATGCCATCGCCCCCTGTGAGCACGGTGCGCACGTCCGGCTTGTCGGACAGGCCGAGGTTGCAGCACTCGACCCAGTCAAGCCCGTTGAGTCGCACGTTGGCGCGAAGACGCTGGAAGGTCGTGGGGCTCGGCTCCAGCGCGAAGACACGCCCTCCGGGGCCGACGCAGTGGCCCGCGACCACGCTGTAGAGACCAAGGCCGGCGCGAGCATCCACGACCACGTCGCCCTGCCTCAAGAAGGACCGCAGGAAGCGGAGATCCGCGCGCTCGTATGAGCCATCGGCGATACCCCACGAGACTGGGTCACAAACGAACAACTCGAGCCGTGCCCCTCCTTCCAGACGCCAGACACCGGACATGTCGCCGCCGCGCTGAGCGGCTTTCCTGCCCCGCGTCCAGTCGTTCGCATGGTCGGAAAGCTTCGTCTTGTACCTTGCGGCTTCGCGGTGAATCGCCTGCCTGAGGCTACCGGCGCGGGCATTCCCCACAATCCCGGCCATGTACGTCATTCTTCAACCCCAAGAGACGTGATCATCGAGACATCCATCCCTGAGGGCCTTAGAGCCCTCTCGCGAGCTCGCCGGGCCCACCCCCGGGCACAACAGAACGCGTGGCAACAGCTGCGGCAACCGCTGGAACACCCACGGCATACGCAATCAGCGCGACCGGGAAAAGCGACAGCGGTGGCCACCAGAAGAAGCCGTTCCCCAACATCGAAAACACATACGGCAGAATCACCACCACAGCGGTGAGCAGCAGATTCTCGGCGGAAATGTCAAGGCTTCGCTTGGCTAGGCTCGCGATCGCCGACAGCAGTGCGCCAATGATGGGCGCAGCGAACACCACGACGCCTACCAACCCGGTTCGATAGACGACGCGGCTTATGTCGCCTTCGACGATGCCGTACTGGCTGCCACGGATCCCTGGTGACGCATCGAACAGCCCTGCGCCGAGGTACGGGTCCGTAAGGGCAGCGGCTCTGCGAGCGCTCCCGAAGGTCGTGGTGCGAAACGCGAAGTTCGGATCTGCCAACGCACTTTGAAGTCCTGTGAGACCGCGGATCCGCGACTGGAAGAAGCCGAACTGCGCCGGGAGCACGGCCGGAAGAAGACTCAATGTGAGCACGGCAATGGCAGCTCCGACAGCAACGACGACAATTCCGCGGCGGCGGCGGCCCCGGCGGACCATCAACCAGCCCGCGACCAGTGCGCCTGCCACGAGATACGCCACGATACCTGAGCGAGTGTAGGTCAGAAACTCCGCGCACCAGATCACTGCCAGCGCAACGAATGTCCACACATTCTTCTTCGATTGCGAGAGAAAGTAGCCCCACGCCAAGATGAGCCATGCCGGCACTGTCTGGAAGTCACGAATGACAGTAGTGCCGTCCACTACAGTCGTGTAGTACTTTTCGTAGGGATAGACGGGCACGTTCAAGGCGGATGCGATGTACAGCACGGCAAGACAGGTCGTGAGGATGCTCAGTGCGCGAATGTACTCTTCGACCTCGCCCAAAGTGAAACGCCGCAAGACGTCCAACGTGACCAGATACCCACAGGGAATGTAGAACCAGTCGCGCGTTACAATCGCGTAGGTCGGGTGCAGATCGCTGACATTGGCCAAGGTAAGCGCAAGTTCCAGCGCTAGAAAGAGGGCGAAGAACACTCCAAGCGCGAACCACCCGGCCGACAAGCGCACGCGCGGCACAGGGCGGCGATAGCGCGCGTACACCCAACCCAGGGCGACGACAGCGAAAAGTACATCCCCCATGTTGGCAGGAGCCAGGCCGGGGACGCCCTGACCGACGTTGATGTCGATGAACATGCTGCGACCGAGGACGAGAAAGAGCGCGGCGCCAGAAAGGAAGAGAGGATTCCTGCGCGACCGCCTGCAGAGGAACACGAAGAGTGCAGCTACGACCGCCAGCGACACCAGCTGCATCGGCACTAGTCGGCCTCCCGTCGCTCGGCTCCACTGCCGGGCGCATCGACGTCCTGAGACTCAACATCGTCCATCAGCACTGCAGGCGGAGTCGCCGACGGCACGACCGCCTCATCAAAGCGCTCAGGCCGGTCGTCGAGGCACTTCCGATCAAGAATCGACCGGCGATAGCTGCGCGCTGTTGGACCGGCGTTGACAGAGAGCCCACCGGACGCGAGGGGGTGATCACTCATCCGTCTTTGGCCCGCCGCGCGCCCAGCACCTCCTTGCGACCTCGAATTCGTCGATGATCTGGACGAGCCTCTGAGCGTAGTGCTTCGGTGTGAAGGAGAGTGCGCGGTCGTGGCCGGCATGAACCAGCCGTCTGCGAAGGCTTGGGTCCGACCAAAGGCTCTCTATCGTAGAAGCAAGGGAGACGTCGTCTCCTGTTTCGAAGAGTAGGGCGGCGTCGCCAAGCTGCTCTACCGAGCCCGCCACGCGTGCGGCAACCACGGGGCACCCGAGTGCGAAGGCCTCTAGCGGTGGAAGGTTGTCCGGACCGAACCACGACGGGTAGACCAACGCAAAGGCGCCACGGTACAGAGCGATGAGCCGTTCGCGCGTCACGAAGCCCTCGAATTCGACATCGCCGGCAAGACCAAGCCGGGAGCATTCCGCTTCGACCCAGCTCCTGTTTCCCGTGTCGGTACCGCAAAACACGAGCCCCACGTCCAAGCCCCGATCATGCAGTGCCCTTAGTGCCCGGAGCGCCGTCACATGATCCTTGTGCGACCAGAACTGCGCTGGGTAGAAGAGGTAGGGCCGCCGCCCCTCCCGCCTCGCGCCTTCCCTCGCATCGACAGAGTGACCGGCCTCAAGGGCGAAAGCAGGAGTTGGGAGTGGCAGGACACGAATGTTCTCCTCCGGCACGCGATAGAAGCTCGAGACCTCGCGTTTCCCCACAGAAGTCCCCACAATCACGCGGGACGCCCGGCCGAGAGCGCGCTCGTAGTTCCGGTCCCTCCCGGCCCATTCCTCTCCTGCCGACACCTCAGGAAACCACGGCTGAAGCCGGTGCTGCAGATCCCACACGATTGTGAAGTAGGGAACGTCCGGGGTCGGAAAGAAGCCGGGTGTCAGGCATACAACGAGATCCGCCCCGCTCCTGGAAACCCCCTCGTGGAGCCAGTTGGGTTCCCTCGCCAGCTTGGATCCGGTCTGCACGCCACCGCCAAGCGCTGAACGGAACCGTGTCCACGCCCGCATCGCCAGGAGTGGTCTGGCGGGCGGCTCCGGCTGCTCGATGCGATACACCGGGAGACCACGTGAATCGTCCCCCGCATGCTCGGACGAGAAGAGGAAGACGTCATGCCTCGTGCCGCTCGTTTCTTGCGCGAGGGCATCGACAATGTCCCGCTCGATCGTGTAGCCGCCACCGGCTTGCGCGTCCACGTTGAGGGCGAAGATGCCAACTCTCATCCCGACGACTTCTCCTTCCGGCAGACCGCATCGAGATGCCACGTCTCCGGCTTGCCCATCGAAATGGGTCGCTCGGTCAGCTCGATCGCATCCTGAGTCACGGAGACGGCCGTTGCATCATGCCGACACAACGAGGGCGTTCCAGCTGTCCGCATTCGCGTCCGTCGCGATATCCGGGAACGCCGCCAAGCGGCGCAGCTCGAACCCTGCTTGCGCCAGCAGGAGCTCGAGCTCCATTGGGTAGAAGAAGCGCATGGCGTGACTCTCGGCTGCCTCAGCAACGAGCCGATCGTCCGCGAGCTCCCACAGACGATAGGACACGCGGCAGACTCCATGGCGCTCATCCACATCGGCATCTGCAACCCGAATGATTCTGCGCGCGTCCGCGTCGAGCACCTTCAAGCGCTGAGTCGGGCCGATGCGGGCGACAGCGGGGCCATACCACACGTCGAAGACGAGGACCCCCCCCGAGCCAAGATGCCGCCGAGCGCAGCCAAGGGTGGCAAGGACATCCTCATTGGTCAGTTGGTAGCCGAGAACCGCGAACATCATGACGACTGCATCGAAAGTGCGGCCAAGATCGAGTGAGCGGATGTCACCCAAGCGAAAAGTCGGTGCTGCACTCTTTGCCGGATAGGTGGCGGCTTCGGCTTTCTCTCGCGCACGATCGAGCATCGCGGGCGACACATCGACGCCAGCTACTTCGTAGCCCCGTTGTGACAGGCGCACGGCGTGGGCTCCGGTTCCGCACCCGAGATCCAGGACAGAGCGAACGTCGCAGGCCGCATACGCACTGAAGGCCTCTTCCAGAACGTCGCATTCGGCCTCGTAGTCCTTGTCCGCATAGAGGGCATCGTAGGCAGAAGCGTAAACAGCGCCAAAGGGTCGTTCGCTCACTCGATGACCTCCCGCATGGCCGCGCACACTTCTTCGACCTGGAGTGTGGTGAGGGCATTCCCAGACGGAAGATACACGCCTTGGCGCGATACGCGTTCGGTCACCGGATAATGCTCACCGGCGAAGAGGCCCAGCCGGTTGAAGGCCGGCTGTTCGTGCATGCCAAGGAAGAATGGTCTGGTGTCCACTCCGCGCTCCCTGAGACGGGCTGAAAAGGCCTCACCACTCAGGCCAGTGTCTTCATCTACAACAACCGCGTACATCCAGAAGTTGCTCCGCGCCCATTCGCGCTCGCTTGGCAGCTGCACTCCGGCGAGACCCGCTAGACCACGCGCATACTCCGCGGCCATCTGGCGCTTGTGAGCAACGATCTCGTCGATGCGTTCCATCTGCCCCAGCCCGATCGCTGCCTGAACATTGGTCATGCGGTAGTTCTCGCCAAGCTCCGTATGGTAGAAACGGCGGTCTTCGCGAAAGCAGAGGTTGCGGTAGGCTCGTGCCTGAGCGGCTTGCTCGTCGTCGTTGGTGAGGAGCATCCCACCTTCGCCGGTCGTCACGACTTTGTTCGCGTAGAAGCTGAAGACGCTGACATCGCCGAAGCCACCACAACGTCGCCCTTTGTACTCGGCGCCGTGGGCTTCGGCGGCGTCCTCGATGACGGCGAGATGATGATCAACTGCGATCGCTCTAATCACGTCCATATCGACCGGGTGGCCGTACATGTGTACCACCATGATCGCTCTCGTCGCCGGCGTGACGGCCTCTCGAACGGCCTCCACGTCCATGCACCACGTCTCCGAGTCGCAATCGACAAGCACAGGCCGCGCGCCGTGCCGCACGAGCGCCTGGGCGCACGAGATGATCGTGAGCGATGGCATGATCACTTCATCGCCGGGGCCAAGCGAGAGGCAACTCACCGCCACGTCGAGGGCGGCCGTGCCGTTGCAGACGGCGACACCGTAGGCCATGCCGCAGTAGGCAGCCCAAGCCCGCTCGAACTCCTCGAGGAAGCGTCCCGCAGAAGACACCCATCCGGTGCGCAGACACTCGGTCACGAACTCGAGCTCGCGCTCGCCAATACTCGGTTCGTTGACGGGGATCACGCTAGAAGCGCTCCTTCTCCTCGAGGCCCGTGTACGGCCCCTGTTTGACCTCGAGCAGCACCGTATCTTCGTGCACATTGAAGCCGTGGCCGCCCGAGACCATCAGAATGAGATCACCAGGGCCCACCTCGCGCGTCGCCACAAGCTCACAATCGTCGGTATACACCTCGAGCTCGCAGCTGCCCCGCCGCACCAGGACTACCTCCGACGTGCCGACGAGTCGCCTCTCGATGGGGACATGCGTATGCCGCGCGATGACGCCACCGGCGTCATACTTGACGAACCCGACTTGCTGCTTGTACTCGGGTTGCGTTATGAACGTCGTTGTCTGCGGCTCGAATCCCGCTCTCACGATGTAGCACAGCTCCACACCGTCTCTTGCGATGATCTCGATGTTCTGATCAGCTAGGTCGTCCATGAGCGCCACCTCCCTGCCCCAGCAGTCGAGCAAGCCCCTTGTGAACTTCCCGAGGTGCGCTCAGAATCCCGCGGGTCTGTTTCCAGGCCAGTCTCAATCTAGCACACAGCAGTCAGGCTCGTCTCGCGCGTGGCCTGGGGCCAACGAGCTGCGCCCTTCGCTCATGCTGGGTGCCGATTCCGCCACTTGCTGAGCTGCCCCGGACCGGCCGCAACGATGTGCGTAGCCGCCATAGTGCCACCAGCCTTGACCGGCGGCGGTACCGCACAATCTGGTCGATCAACTCCAACGTAATCCAATCGTAGTCGTGAGCGGCTGCGTCATCGCCGTTCAGCGCCCCCTTGAGCTTGGACAAGTACACCTCGCCGATTCTCTCCAGATCAGGCACACCCACGCGTGCGATTCCACACAAGGTCTCAACACCCGATAGCATTCAGTCGTGAGGGCCGCCGCATCGGGAGGGTCGCAGGAGAATCCAACGCCGCTGAGTGGTACACGACGTCGCAACTCGCGTCGGGAAGCGGAATGCCACGGCTGAGGTCGTGCTCGATGACGTCTGGGCCGTGCGCGACGATGACGATACTGATTCGCTCTGGGTCATGCCGAAAGCTGCAGCCTGAATCAGTGTAGGCTGCATCGGACAATGATCACTCCCTCATGTGCAACATCCACTGGCCCCGCCAGTCTGTCAAACCCGTCAAACACCACAAGACACCGCCAATTGTCATGCAGACGTTGTTGAAACCGTTCTCGCGAGAAGATCCAGCTTGGAAAGCTGGCCGGGTAGATGCTGGGCGGCGCGGTCTGCACACACAGGCGGTCGGACGGACCGGACCAGAAGGGGGTTCTGTCGACGATGACGTGCTCGCAGGGCAGCGCCAACACCCGATCCAGAATGGTGTAGGGGCGCTCCAGGTACTGTAGGACGCCGCTGAGGAGCACCACGTTGGGCTGCGTCTCGGCCAGGCAGTCCGTGATGTCCGCGTAGAAGCGCAGATGATCATCCTCGAACCAGGCCTTGCCGGTCTCCACATGGCGCGCCTGCTCTACAACGTTCCAACGCACCTCAGGCAGCGCGGACAAGAAGGCTCGATTTTGAAAGTAGGTGCTGCCGAGGGAACCGCCGAAGTCCAGCACGTTGAGCGTGCCCTCGCAGCGAGCGGCCACCCACATGAGGCCGGCCAACAGCGGCCAGGCATACTCGACCTCGTCGAACAGTACGGAGTCCCGCTCGCATGCCGCTTCGCCGTTCTTGACCTTCAACAGGGAGGTTCGAGTCTTTTGCAGGATACACTCGCTATCGTAGCCTGAGCTCACCGCCATCGCTTCATCCCAACTGCGGTAGTCCCCCGACAAACCGTAGGCGACAGTTGGTGGCTCAATTGCGCGTTCCCTCCGTGTCAAGCGGACGAAGACCGGCGGCGTTGCCAGCCTGATCATCTCTTTTAGTGTCATTCCCCTATGCCTCCTACCTCAGGGAAAGCGCACGCAGGACTCGTGACGCCACGCGGCGGGCAAAGCGATTGGCGCGACTGGAATCCGTTGGACGCGTGCCGCAGACGTTCTGCCACAGACTGTAGCACGCTGGATGTTCTACGGACTCGGGCCACTTCGCTGGAATCGGCGGACAGGGACTCAGTGGCGGATTCTTCAACCATGACTCGCTTGTTGCGTTGGTTCCTTCAGCATCGAAACCGATATGTTCGACCATGCTCCACGGCGGCCGCAGGCACAGCCCTCGGTTGAGGATATGCCAGTAGAGGAAGCGCACCGCCCAGATATTCGTCTCCAGTTCTACCTCGGCCATTCCTGGCAAGTCGGCTCCGTAGCGGTAGATGTCGATCCCCTCTGCTTGACACTTCTGCATCAACGTTCGGGCGTCCTCTTGCATGCCCTGCCACGCCCGCGTCCAGGTACCCCAGATCCAGCACTCTGCCCGACCGTCGAAGTAGGGCTGGTCAGCGACGTCGCTCGGCGTGACCACGGGGTGCGTCCAGGCTGTTACGCTCATGACGCGCGGGTCGTCTCGGTACTGTTCCAGCGCCGCGCAAAGGTACTCATAGGTGCCCGGTACGCAGACGAGGTCATCCTCGACGATGATCGCGGCTTCGTGCTCACTCAGCACGGCGGAAACACCTGTGAGGATGGAGCGACCCAAGCCCAAGTTGATCTCGCGTTCGCAAAGCACCACCTCGGACCAGTCGATCGCTCGCAGCATTTCTCGCACCTGGGCCACGGCAGGCGCTATGTCGGGCGTGCGTGGCCCGTCGCTGAAGGCGTAGATCAGTGGCACCTTGTTCTCCCGGAGACAATCCAGCGTCTGGCGCAGGTGATCGGGGCGGGAATAGGCGAACAGGATGACAGGGATCAAGGCTACCAACAGGCTTTCTCTGCAGGCACAAACGTTCCACCAATCCAAGCTGCACCTGCCCGTGGCCACCGAAAAGGCCTCATGAGTCCGAATCTGAGTCGCGTGAAGCGTGACTGTCCATCCGACTGACTACCTCAGCGTTGTAGCTCTCTATCGGCCCATCAAGCCTGAACACGATCACCCCGAAGCTCCCCTTCCACAGGAAGGGAACATTGAAAACGTCCTGGTTGACCCGGAACATGTCCTGCAGCGGGCTCGCCCATGGCCCCATCACGATGTCGCGCCAGACGCTGGAACGAACACCTTCGAGCTGCCTGTCCGTGTATTCGAAGAAGCAGAGCACGTTGCCGGAGGCGACAACGTGCCACCTGTGCATCTCGTTGGCCCAGCAGAACAGGACGTCCTTCATCATTGCCGGCGTCTCGACGTAGCCGCGTGGCCCGACTCTCATGAGCTCACGGCACGCCTGTATGGGGTCGTCCACGTGTTCGAGAAGATGCGCGCAGTAGACGAAGTCGAACGAGCCATCCGCGAAAGGCAGGTCCTGCACATCTGCGATGGTGAACGGCTTGCCGTCAGTGTCGAACTCCAGGCTCCTGTGCCTCGACGGTTCCGGGAAAAGGTCAACCAGATGGGTCGCGTATGGGAACGGTTCTCCGCCGCTTCCCACGTCTAGAACACGCTCGCCTGCTTGAATGTCGAAGTCGACGAACCCAGGCTGATAGACGAAACGGTCTTCAAGAGTTTCTGACACTGGCCTTCGCCGTTGGGCCTGGAGTCTGAGGTCGCGCAACTCGAGCACCGCGACCGGATCTCTGCGGCGAATGGCTCGCGCAAAGCGCAGAGCGCAACCGATTCGCGCACGCACGGATGCGATTCGCCGACCGAACACGGATCTAGACCTCTCGCTCATGTGGAATTGGCGCGTCGCAGAGATTCCCCCGTGCTCCACTCCTGATCGACGAGCAGACCCCCGTGGCTGGCTGGGGGCAGCTTCCCCGTGCCGAAGAAGTCGCCCGCCTCTACCGTCAATGAGGCTGCGCTCTGGACCCAGTCCGCGAGCATCCCGTTCGCCTCGCAGTACAGGTTGATGGCGTACTGGCCGGGGGTCAGTGGGAGTCGCCTGACCTGACATGACATGTATCCCTCTGGTGGAGCAGTCTCCCAAGCGGTGCCCGTCATCTCGTTGCCAAGGACGAAGAGGACCTGCCCGGACAGAGTGTACACAACGATGGACATGGAGACGTTCCTCAGGTTCTGCGTGGCTCTGTAGCCAACGACGAACTCCAGGTCCTCACCGCACCGCACGACGTCTCCGGGCCCGACGTCGTCCCCCGCGTGGAACCCGAGGCTTGTGAACCTCAGCTTTCCGTCGCCCTGACGATCCTTTCTCAGGGCAAGGTCCTGGGCGCCGGCTGTGGCGACGAGGCCGAGGTAGGCGTCGAGCACCTCCCGCGTCCGGCCGATGGCTAGGGTCTTGCCCTGCTCCAACAGCAGAGCGCGCGAGCACAAGCTCTCGACTGCCGCCATGTTGTGGCTCACAAACAGGACTGTCCTGCCCTCCTTGGCGACGGCACCCATCTTTCCCAAGCATTTTCTCTGAAACCCCACATCTCCTACTGCCAGTACCTCATCCACCAGCAGGATCTCGGGCTCCAGGTGGGCAGCCACGGAAAAGGCCAAGCGCACGTACATCCCGCTGGAGTAACGCTTGACCGGCGTGTCTATGTACTGCTCGACTCCGCTGAAGGCCACGATCTCATCGAACTTGCGCGCAGTTTCGGCCTTCCTCATCCCGAGGATGGCGCCGTTGAGCAGGATGTTCTCGCGGCCGGTCAGTTCGGGGTGAAAGCCGGTGCCGACTTCGAGCAGGCTGGCGATGCGTCCCCTGACGCGGACTTCGCCGCTGGTCGGCGCGGTGACGCGGGAGAGGATCTTGAGCAGGGTTGATTTGCCGGCGCCGTTGCCCCCGATGATCCCCAGGATCTCCCCGCGGCGCACGTCCAAGGATACGTCTTTCAGAGCCCACATGTAGTCAGAGGTGGGGGGCTGGACATCAGAGGCCGTGGCACCGGTGGACGGTGGGCGGTCGCCGCGCGCCGGGGACTGCCTATTGCCTGCCGCCGCCTGCCCGACCTTGAGCGTGGGATCTGGACGGCCACGGACTCTGGCCCACCAGCGGCTGAGGTCGTGCGAGAGCGTACCGGTCCCGACCACGCCGAGACGGTAGCGCTTGCCTAGATTCGCGACTTCGATGACGGTGTCGTTCACACGGTATCCATGAAGGTGCGCTCGACCCTGTGGAAGAGCACCGCGCCGACTATCACAGCGGCCAGAGCGAAGCCGGCGCTGTACAGCAGCAGAGGCGCGCTGATGGTGCCGGCGCCCAGAAAGCCTCGGCGGAATGCCTCGATGATCGAGGTCATCGGGTTGGCCATCATGATCCAACGCCACTTCCCGCTGACCGACGACAGCGGAAAGATCATCGGCGAGATGTACATCAGGAGTGACACGCCGAAGCCGACCAGGTTTTGAAGGTCGCGATACTTGGTGGTCAAGGCGGAGACGATGATCCCCAGACCGAGGCCAAGCCCGGCCATGATGACGATGAGCACGGGGAGAAGCAGCGCCCACGCGGTCACGTGGACATCGCTCCCCTTGATCATGAAATAGGCAAGGAATCCCAAGAACAGCAAGAACTGGATCCCAAAGACCACGAGGTTCGACAGGAGTATGGAAAGTGGCACAGTGAGCCGCGGAAAGTAGACCTTGCCGAAGATGCCCGCATTGGCAAGGAACGTCGACGAAGTCTTCGTCAGGGAACTGGCGAAGTAGGTCCACATGACCGTGCCCGACATGTAGAAAAGGAACTGGGGCAGCCCGTTGGTCGACAGATTCGCGATGCGGCCGAAGACCACGGTGAACACGATGGTCGTAGCCAAGGGCTGAATGAGGTACCAGATAGGTCCGAGGATGGTCTGCTTGTACAGGGCCACGAAGTCGCGCCAGAAGAAGAGCCATATGAGCTCTCTGCCCTGCCACAGTTCGCGCAGGCGGAGGTCGAACCACCGACCTTTGGGCCGAATGACGAGCGTCCATTCGGGCTCGTCGGATGTGCCCGCTGAGCCGGCTTGGCACGCCTCCGCGCTCGGGTCCACTCGTCCGGCAGCCACGTCTGCCATCAGGCCTCCGCCAGGGTCGTGCCTGATTGCCGCGCCGGGAAGCATGCGTCACTGGGCGCGAAGTCGAGCACGGTCGTGCCCTCGGTGGTCACCGCATTTGTCACGCCGGCACACCGCGCAGGACGATCTTCACGACCTTGGTAGTCACATCGCTGTCCAGATAGCCCGCCGGAGGCTCCCAGACGGGCGGCGCCGACAGCACGACCTTGGCTGCGCGCACAACGTCGGCGCAACGCACGCCGGCGAGCATGTTGGACCCGGCTTCCAGCGTCTCCGGACGCTCCGTGACATCACGCAATGTCACGCTCGGCACGCGAAAGATTGCGCACTCCTCCTGCACCGTGCCGCTGTCGGTGAGCACGCAGCGCGCCTCCTTTTCGAGGGCGACAAAGTCACAGAGGCCGAGCGACTCGAGGTACCGCACGCCGCCGTCCGAGAACGCCATGCCGAGGCGCTCCATGCGATCGCGGGTGCGGGGGTGCAGGCTGCAGACGACCGGCTCGCCGTACAGTGCCGCGATGGACTGCAGCGACTCGACCAGGTCGCGCAGCCGACTCTCGTCGTCCACCGTCTCGGCGCGGTGCATGGTCACCAGGAAGTACGCGCCGGGCGTCAGTTCCAGGCGCGTGTGCACGTCGCTCTTCTCGATCTGGGCGGCGTGGTGCGTCAGCACTTCGAAGATCGGGTTCCCCGTCACGAAGATCCGCTCCCCGGGCACGCCTTCGCGCAGCAGGTTCTCCTTGCTGCGCTGCGTGTAGGGCATGAGCACGCTGCTGCAGTGGTCGATGACGCGCCGGTTGACCTCTTCGGGCACACGGTCGTCGTAGCAGCGATTGCCGGCCTCCATGTGAAAGACGGGGATGCCGGCGCGCTTGGCAAGCAGCACCGAGAGCGCGCTGTTGGTGTCGCCGAGCACCAGCATCGCGTCGGGCTTCTCGTCGGCCAGCGCTGCGCCCACATTCGACATGGTGCCGCTGAGCTGCTCGGCGAACGAAACGGGGGCGCCTGGAAACGAGTAGTCGGGCGCCCTGATCCCCAGCTCCTCGAGGAACACATCCGAGAGGCTCGGATCGAAGTTCTGGCCGGTGTGCACGAGCACGTGGTCGCACAGCGCGTCGAGACGGGCGATGACCAGGCTGAGCCGGATCAACTCCGGCCGCGTGCCGAGGACGGTGAGGACCTTCACGCGAGCAGCTCTCCGTCGCTCGACCGGTCCACGTCGGTGAGCAGATGGCGCTCGAGGAGCTCCCTGAGCTCCTGCTCGCCCATCAGGCTGTCCGCTGAGCTGTACTCCCGCTCAAGGAACTGCCCCGTCGACGGCGACGACAGTAGCTCAGGCAGCATGGGCAGTATGGCAAAATGCCTCTCAGACCGCTCGACGGTACGATGGCCCTCCTCTTCGCTCACGAGGATCTCGTGGACCTTCTCGCCCGGCCTGATGCCGGTCACCACGGTCCGCACGTCACGGTCGCCGATCAGCACCTTGGCGACATCGGTCATGCGCGCCGACGGCACGCGGGGGATGTACGTCTCCCCCGGCGCCGCCGTGTGGAGCGCGGCGAAGATGGTATCCACGGCATCGTCCAGGCTGAGAAGAAACCGCGTCATGTCGGCGGTGGTGATCGTCAGCGGCCCGCCGCAGCGGATCTGATCGCGGAAGAGCGGGATCACCGAGCCGCGCGACGCCAGCACGTTGCCGTAGCGCACGCAGATGAAGCGTGTTCCCGGGCACCTCATGTTGCCCTGGATGAGCACCCGTTCCTGTATCGCCTTCGTCATGCCCATCACGTTGACCGGCTTGCAGGCCTTGTCGGTGGAGATGCCGACCACGGTCTCCACCGGGAGCTCGTGCTCCTGGATCGCGGTGACGATGTTCTCGGGACCTGCGATGTTGGTGCGCACGGCCTCGAACGGGAAGTACTCGCAGGTCGGCACCTGCTTGAGAGCCGCCGCGTTGAAGACGACGTCCGCGCTGCGCAGGGCAGACGCCACGCTGTGCAGGTCACGCACGTCACCGATGCGGAACTCCAGCAGCTCGCGGAAGTTGCGGAAGATGATCTCGTCGGTGGCCTCGGGCGCGTGCATGTAGGCGACGCGCATCTCGTGCTGCTTGGCCTCATCGCGGCTGAACACGATGATCTTCGCGGGCTGGCCGAGCTCGCCGCCGAGCAGCCGGCGCACCAGTACTTGGCCAAGCGAGCCGGTGCCTCCCGTGATCAGCACCCGCTTGCCCGTGAGGATGCCTGCGTCGCTCACGAAAGTCCCGCGTCGCTCACGAAAGCCCCCTCCAGCCTCTGTAGGTCGGCCACTCTGCAGCCAGCCCGGCAATCATCCCATCCCACGCGGGAGGCTGCCACCCGGTCGCCGCGATGAAGCGTGCAGCCGAGAGGCTGCGGTCGGAGCACTCGTGGTCGTCCGCCTCCACGTGCACGTCGGTCCAGCCGAGGGCGTCTCGCAGGCGGGTGAGCAGCTCGTACTTGCTCAGCGGCCGGCCCGCGACGTGATAGAGGCCGCTGAGACGAGGCTGCGCCTCCAGCACATATGCCATCACGTCGGCCAGAGCCGCCGTCGAGAGCCCGGAGTAGATGACACGCCGGTAGCCACTGATCGTGCGATTGCGCTGAGCCGCAAACCATTCCAGGAGGCTGGCGTTGCCCATCACCTCCCAGCCGATGATCGAGGTGCGCAGCGTGAGAGCGCCATCGCGGTCGACCTCCCCAAGGAGCTTGGAGCGCCCGTACAGATCGACAGGGTCGGGGATGTCGTCTTCGGTGTACGAACCGCGCGCACCGGAGAACACGCAGTCCGTGGACACGTGGATCAGGCGAGCATCGCCGACCGCGCAGAGGTCGGCCAGGAGATGCGGGAAGAGCGAGTTGACCCGGATGCTCGGCACAGCCATCTTCGCCTCGTCGCGCTGCTTGACGATGCCGATGCAGTTGAGCACGGTGTCAGGCCCGACCCGCGCGAGGCATGCCTCAACAGTGGCAAGTTCGGTGGCATCAACGCCCCCAAGCGCGCGTTCCGCCGCGACGTTGCCATACTGCGTCCAAGGTCGCGGGTCGTCGCGGTAGGTGGCCCAGACCTCGAAGCGCTCGCCGAGGCGTCGGCAGACCTGGTGACCCAGCATCCCTTCCCCACCGAGAACGAGCACTCTCACAGGGCTTCACCTCGAGTGGCCGCGACGACGTGCTCGACATAGGTGATGTCGCGCGACTGAGCGCCGTCGCCGTAGACCACGAGGGGCACGCCGGCGAGCGCCTGCGTCAGGAACCTCGGGATCACGCCGCTGTACTGGGAGCTCGGGTCCTGCCGGGGCCCGAAGACGTTGAAGTAGCGCAGCGCCGCGACCTCGATGCCGTAGACGGCGTTCAGCCCCATGCAATACTGCTCCGCTGCCAGCTTCGAGACGCCGTAGGGCGAGATCTGCTGCGGCACGAGCCTCTCGGTCTTGGGCAGCCCCTGCGCGCGGCCGTACACGGACGAAGACGAGGCGAACACCACCCTCCGCGTGCCGGCGTCGCGCGCCGCGAGCACCACGTTGAGGGTGCCGGTGACGTTGACCGCGTTGGTGGTTAGCGGATCCTGGATGGAGCGCGGCACCGACGGCAGGGCCGCCAGGTGGATTACGCAGTCGACGCCTTTCGTGGCCGCGTGGGTGCGCTCGTAGCTGCGGACGTCGCCCTCGACGAGCTCCACCTCGCCGCCGACCGCCGCCAGGTTCTCACGCTTGCCGGTCGAGAAGTTGTCGAGGACGCGGACGGCGCGGCCGCGGCGTAGCAGCTCGGCCGTGACGTGCGAACCGATGAAGCCGGCGCCGCCGGTGACGAGGACGGTCGTCACGTTCGTCAACCTCTTCTCCCTCTGCCCCACGCTCGCTGCACCTGGCGCGCGCCTTCGTCATCATGTCGGGCCATTGTACCTGCTCCGGCGCCTACCGGGTCGCCGGCCCATTTCCCCCTCCCCTCCTTCCCTATGTCGAGCGTCACGCGCGTCGGCCTCGCCTGGTGGTTACCGGCAGTGCAGGCGCCGCGGAGGAGATTGTCGCTTGCCAGGCAGCGGGAGGCGCCAACGAGCGGATGCTCGACGGCCACGCGGAGCCCGAGCGCGATGCCTCGGCGGGGTTCCTCTCCTCCCCTCAGGGACCCTCTCGCCGGGGGGCATGCCCAGCGCTCTCACCGCGCCAGGCGCGCGGTGGGCACCGGCTGCGCCCGGTACTCCTCCACATCAAGTCGCTGGATCACCACCGCGCGTTTGCCGCGCGGGCCGCGCGGTACCTGGGCGACGACCCGCGCTTCCAGATCGAGAGCTCCCGCGGCGCGCGTGCGCATCTCGCGCACGAAGTCGCGCCAGGCCAGGGGCGGAGCGTCCGGCGTCGGCGCCACCAGAAGCTGCGCATGGCCGGGGCGCTCCTGAACGAGCTGGTAGTCGTCCACGCGACCATCGCGGTGACAGCACAGGGCTGTAGCGGTCACGAGCTGACCGTCCACGCCCACCAGGAGGTGGCGCTCCCAGAACGAGCGCACGTTGCGCACGCGCAGCCTGTGGCCGTTCTCCGCGCGCGCCTCGGCGACCAGGTCGGCGACGTCGTCGGTGTCATAGCGGAGCAGCGGCATTGCATGATTCAGGTAGCCCGTGCCCACGATCCTCCCTGTCTCACCGACGTGCGTCACGGGCGCGCCGGCCTCGTCGACCAGCTCGACGTGACCGTAGAGCGGCTCGAACTCGTACTCACCGTGGGCACGCGGGTCCTCCACGGCCAGAGCGACTCTCTCGGCAAGCCCGTAGTGCCCCACCACAGCGGCCGCCGGAAACGCACGTTGGATGACATCTTGCTCGTGCGGCAGCGTCTCCTCAGAAGAAGCGAAAACAGCGATCACGCTGTCCGCCGGCTGGCTGGCGCTGCGCAAGCAGTGGCCGGCGAGGATGGCGAGCGCCGAGGGATAGCCGTAGAGGACCCGCACTCGATGCTCGCGCATCGCCGCCAGGTAGCCGTTCATCACCGACGCCGTCAGGTACATCGCCGACAGGCGCAGCTCGCGGAGGCCGGGATCGTAGGTCCACGGCCTGCATTGACTGTAGGGCGGCTGCGCCCCGGTGAGCCCGGCGCGGACCATGCCGGGCCGGAATCCGACGCTGCCCCACAAGTGCATGACGAAGGCCCAGTCCGCGAGAGCCCTGCGAGGGTCGTGGTACACCGTGAGCTCGCGACCGGTGCTGCCGCTGGTACAGGATGACGCCAGCCGGGAGACGGGGGCGGCGAGCATGTCGCGGCCCGCGCGGCGCACATCCTCTTTGCCGAGGATCGGATACTGGGCGAGGCGCTCGAACGGGTCGTCTCCAGGTCGCTCGCGACCCTCGTGCGCAAGGCGTCCATAGTAGCCGATTCGGCACTCGGCCACGTCCAGGAGCCTGCTGAGCGCCTGCGCGCGACAGCGTGCGCCGAAGTCGGGGTCGGCGGCGGCTCGGGCCAGCAGCGCCTGCCAGTGCCTGAACGTGCCGCCGTAGGTCCACGCCGGCGGCAGCGCGCCCGCCGCGCGCCCGACGACGTGCCGTACACGCAAAGGCCACTGCACATACCGAACGCGCAGTCCGTCGAGCGCCGTCAACGAGCGGATCCGCTGGACCCGGCGGCGCCGGTGATTGCGGCGGCGCCGCTGATCGAGGAGTGCGCCATGGCCGGATCATACCCGCGACCAGTCGGCCCAGCGCGAGTCGCAGCGCACTCGTGGCGGCGGCCTCCCGCCACGCTGTCCTCACTCACAACGCTCCTCGTCGGCATGCGTGTCAAACGGCGTGAAGGATGTCAGTATGAGGCTGCCATCCTTGAAGAGCGCCCCGACATGCAGAGAGTCGGTGTAGAGACGTTCCAAGGCTGGTGAACTGAAACGGCGAGCACGCCAGTCCTTCCCTTGTCCGCCCCGCCCGCTTGTGGGGAGGACGGTGGCGCGACCCACGGACGGACGGCACGGCGGCGGCGGCGCGTAGAGCGCCGCGTCGCGGCGCAGGCGCATCGTGAGCGTGACCTCCCAGGCAGCTCACGGAAGGCGCGGCTCGCGTAGGCGACGTCGGCGAGCAGCTCAAGGCGGCGCCGCGGGAAGCGCGCGGCCGCGAGGTCGAGAAGCACGCGGCCGAGCTGCGGACGCGAGGGCTGCACCTGACCCCCGCGGCTGGGGCGATAGAGACGGAAGAGCAGCGCCAGGCAGAGGGGCCGCGCGAGGCACGGCAGGTGCACTATGAGCCCCAGCACCACCCAGCTGTTGCCGAAGCCGAGGCGGGGACCGCCGCCGGCCGGCGGGTCATGGTGCAGGTAGGCGCGGAAAGACCTTGCGGCCGCTGCGGTGAAACAGTGTATCGTCGAGCGCGAAGCGCAGCGGCTCGCCGGCGGGCGCGGGAGGTCACCCGGTCGGCAACGATATCGACCAGGCCTCCAAGCACCTCGACCTGTGCACGCTCGACCTCAGGCGTTTCCCGCTCGGGGCCGAGAAGGTCGCGGGCTGACGAAGCGCCGCGCGTGCCGCGACGCCTCAAGTGCCTCGCCTTGAGGCCTCTCTGTGCGAACGCCCTCCGATTCCGGCCGCCCCGCGCGCCAGGAGGCGTACCTGCGAGCCTCGCGCACCGTGCAGAACCCACGCGATCCACGATGAGCAGTTCGCGGTGAACCGGAAGCACGTGAGGGCCGTGGGCGTGCTTTGCGCGGAGGCGGAGCCGGGGGGCTGCGTGTTCCACGACGTGGTCGACCACATCCGCCCCTTCGCGCCTCACACTTCGAGAACAGCCGATTCCCGGACGTCGTCCATCTGCCGCAGGGATCACCCGCCCCGCGTTCGTTGTCAACTGCCCTCGTCGGTAACGTCAACCTGCGGAGGCCCTGTCACCCGTAGACGGCGCCGGGGCCGGGCGCTACGCTCGCACAGATGGCAGGCCAACCAGTCGCCACTCGGTCGCCGTATCTCACACGAACGCTGTCGCCGCACGCCGAGTGAGCAGCACTTCATGAGGAAGCACGACAATGCAGGGGTACAATGGAGCAGTCGGGTCGGTTTGCCTCAGAGGGTCCACCTCGCAGGTTGAGGCCTGCTCGCCCCTGGCAGGAGCCCCCACCATCGCAGGGATGGAGGCACGAGGTGCACAGGATACGAGTGTACGTGGACACATCCGTGTTCGGCGGAACCCAGGACGACGAGCTCGTCGTCGCGAGCAACAGCTTCTTCGAACAGGTCAGGCTCGGCGCGTATGTGGTACTGCTGTCGGACGAGACGCAGCGAGAGCTTGCCGCCTCGCCGGAGGCCGTCCAGGGCGTCTGGCTCGACCTTCCTCCAGCATCAGTGGAGCTGATCGGTCTCGATGATGAGGCGAGGTCTCTGGCCGACGAGTACCTCAACGCTGGGGTGCTCGGAGAAGCAGCCATCGCTGATGCGCTCCACGTCGCCGCGGCCACCGTCGCCAATGCGGACGGCGCCATGACCATCCTCAGCCCAAGGGAGGTGGGAGATGAAGCAGAAGGCCTTTGACTGCGTAGAGATGAAACGGCAGGCTCAAGACCGCTTGATGGCGGCATACAAGGCCAGGGAGAGTGAGTTCTCCTCCTACGCCGAGTTCATCCGCGAAACGGCGGCCGCCGACCCCAAGATCCAGGCCTTCAGGGCGAGGATCGCCGAGGCGCAGCGCGATCCGACGAGCGACGCGGTCGCGAGCGACGTGCGTGCGCGCCGTTGAGACGATGATGTGTCCCCTCTGCCGTCAAGGCGAGACCCAGCCCGGCACGACGACGGTAACGCTGCAGCGCGACGCGCTCACCTTCGTCGCCAAGGACGTCCCGGCCATGGTCTGCGCTAACTGCGGCGAGGAGTACCTCGACGCGTCCACCACCGCGCAGGTCCTACGCATGGCCGAGGAGGCCGCCGCGTCCGGGGTGCAGGTGGGCGTCCGAGCCTTTCGCGCGGCGTAGCCGGCGGTCCACGCGGATCGCCGCCGGCGGGCAGCACGTCCACCGCCGGGGCCCACCAACCCCGCCGCAGAGTGGGCCTCAGCGCGCAGCCCCGGAGCCGTATGCTGCTCGCGGACCATCCACGATGCGTTCCCAGATCGGAGATTCAGGCCATGAGGATCGAGTACTTCACAGACACCGACAGTCTGTACATCGATCTCGCCGAGCGCCCCGGAGTCGACACGCGGGAGGTCGGCGACGGCATCGTGATCGACATCGACGAAGGCGGTCACCCCGTCGGTATCGACATCGACCAGGCGTCGCAGTACCTCGACCTGCAGACGCTCGACCTCAGGCGCATCCCCTTTGTGGCCGAGAAGGTCGCGGGCTGACGAAGCGCCGCGGGGCGCGGGCCGCGGCGCCGGGCGGCGACTGGCCGCCGGCCTCGCCGTTCCGCGCGCAGACGCGACGGCCGGCCACTGGCTCGCGATTGGCGCTTTCAAGCAAAGGCACGTCCAACGGCCCCCGTCAGACGTACGTTCAACGGATTCGGGGCGATCGGCATGTGCCCGCCCGGCCCCGGCCCCGGCCTGCCGCTCCAGCGCCTTGCGTGGGTACGCTCGTAGCTGCGGACGCCGCCCTCGATGAGCTCCACCTCGCCGCCGACCGCCGCCAGGTTCTCGCGCTTGCCGGTGGAGAAGTTGTCGAGCACGCGGACGGCGTGGCCGCGGCGTAGCAGCTCGGCCGTGACGTGCGACCCGATGAAGCCGGCGCCGCCGGTGACGAGGACGGTCGTCACGTTCGTCAACCCCGTCTACGTCTCCGTCCACCCCACGCTCGCCGCACCTGGCGCGCCTTCATCGGCATCTCGGGCCGTTGTACCCTCTCACTCGGCCGCAGGCCAGGCGCACGCGCTCCCTCTCCCCTGCCTGCTGACCCTCCGGCGTCCACAAACGTCTCCCTCAACCGCAGCCAGTGTCAACCTCGACGGACCCATGAGGCCTACCCGGCAGTGACCGTGGCACGGTATGCTCCCTACGCCAAGATCAGCCATCGCAAGGTCAGGTTTGCCGAGTGGCCAAGCTCGTCTTCAGAGTCCATGCTGTGCAGCGAATGTTTCAACGACACGTGACTGTCGACGACGTACGCAACGCCCTCGAGAACGGGGAAGAGCTCGAGGCGTATCCGGAGGACCAGCCGTACCCCAGCCGTCTCGTGCTGGGCTGGTCTGGGTCGCGGCCACTTCACATCGTCGCGGCGCACAACCTTGCGGATGATGAGACAATCGTTATCACTGTCTATGAGCCGGATTGCTTCCGGTGGGATGCGAGCTTCAGGAGGAGAAGACGATGATGTGCCCCATTTGCCGCCAAGGCGAGACCCAGCCCGGCACGACAACGGTCACGCTGGAGCGCGGCGAGCTCACATTCGTGGCCAAGGATGTGCCGGCCATGGTCTGCGCCAACTGCGGCGAGGAATACCTTGACTCGTCCACCACCGAGCAGGTAGTGCGCATGGCTGAGGAGGCCGCTGCCGCCGGGGTGCAGGTAGACGTCCGCGCCTTCCGGGCGGCGTAGCCGCCCGAAGACGTTGAGCTGGCGCGGCGAGCCAGAAGCCGTACGCGGGCGAAGACGAGGCAAAGACCACCCTCTGCGTGCCGGCGTCGCGCGCCGCGAGCACCACGCTCCGCGTGCCGTGACCTTGACCGCGCTGGTGGTCAGCGGATCCTGGATGGAGCGCGGCACGGACGGCAGGGCCGCCAGGTGGATCACGCAGTCGATGCCCTGCGTGGCGGCGTGGGTACGCTCGTAGCTGCGCACGTCGCCCTCGACGAGCTCCACGTCGCCGCCGACCGCCGCCAGGTTCTCGCGGCTGCCGGTGGAGAAGTTGTCGAGCACGCGGACGGCGCGGCCGCGGCGCGGCAGCTCGGCCGTTACGTGCGAGCCGATGAAGCCGCCGCCGCCGGTGACGAGCACGGTCGTCACCTCGTCAACCCCATCTCCGTCTCCGTCCGCCCCATGCTCGCTGCACCTGGCGCGCCCGATCGTCGGCATCTCGGGCCATTGTACCTGCTCCGGCGCCTACCAGGTCGCCTGCCCATCCCCCCCCTCCCCTCCTTCCCCATATCGAGCGTCACGCGCGTCGGCCTCGCCTGGTGGCTACCGGCGGCGTCGGCGCAATCAACAGCGCGAGCGTGCCGGTCGCCAGGCGGGCCGCCCTCCACCACCACATCGGCGACGTGGTGGCCGGGCGCCGCGGCCGAGCCGGACGGCGCACTGCTCTTGCCTCACCCCGCCGCCGCACGGCCGTCGGGCTGATGCTTCCCCGCGGGCCACGGACCTGAAGAACCGCGAGGCCGTCCGTCCACTCCTCCCTGCGGACGGTCCCCGTGATCTCCTCCCTCGCCTTCGTTGTCAACTGCCCATCCTCGTCAACGTCACCCCGCGGAGGCCATGTCACCCGTAGAAGGCGCCTGAGCCGGGCGCTACGCTCGAGTGCATGGACCTCTCCAAGTGCATCTCCCGCCTTTTCTTGTCTTCCCTCACAGTGCACATGCCCCTCGGCAGAGAGCCGGCGCAGAATTGGCGGAGAGCCGGCGCAGAGGGGCACCCGGCCGGCGCGTTCGAGCCCGGCCGGCGCGTTCGAGCACGTCCCGGGCAAGGACGCAGCCGCTCCACCAACCTCGCCCAGTGCCGCGCGTGCGGCAGCGGCGCCGCCGAATGTCCACCGCCGACCCCACGCATTGTCTCCCCAGAAAGCCGTTCGTCCACCTGTCAAAGACCCGCGGCACAGGTCAAGATGCTTTCCGGCAGCGTGAATCGTCAAGGAGGAAACTGGCATGGTCGCAGAGCGCGAAGAGTCGCACGGGCAGCGTCGCGCTCGTCTACGGCCTCGCGCGAGCGGCTTACCGCGACCAGTTCGCGCAGCGCGACCAGCAGCGCACTCGTTGCGGGGCGCTGCTCGCCTTCGCCGGCATCCTGGCCACGTTATCCACCAGTGCGGCGCGCGGCGCCCACGGGAGCCTTCTCATGTTCGTCGGCATCATTGCTCTCATCGCGGCCGCGGGGCTCTTCTTCGCCGGCATCATCTGGTTCAGCCTGGATACCACGCCTCGCTTCCGGGAGCTCGCGGACGACTATCTCCTCTCGAGCCGGCGCGATGCCGAGCTGCAGATCCTCGGGAACACGGTGAACGTGATCCATCGCAACGAGCGTTCGCTGCAGCGCGCCGACTCGCTGTTTGGCTTCGCGGTGCTACTCTTGTTTCTGGGTACACTGCTCATCGGAGCACGAGTCGCGCTGCTATTACTCTAGGAGGCGTCATGCGCAAGAATGCCAAGAAGAAGCCCGAAGACGCGAGCCCCGGCGACGCGACGGCCAAGACCGCGTCCCCGGGTAGCCCTGACGACCACCCCAAGTCGATACTTCCGCCGCCAGACCCGAAGCTCGACGGCACGCAGAAGCGCGGCCTCGGCGTCTTCAAGCGCGGGCCGGGCGCTGTCTGACGCACGGAGCCGCCGGGCAAGCGGCCCGGCGGTTCCGTGCTCTCGTGATGCGCCAGCTCGGCGATCGTCGGCCTACAACTCCGTTGAACGCCGGCCCCGTCGATGCGCCGGCCGCCGACAGGCGCCGTGCAACGCGTCCGTCGAGCGTGCGTCATCGACCTCCACGGACGAAGACGAGGGGTGGATCACGCAGTCGCCGGCCTTCGTGGCCGGGGCATCATGAGGACGCCGCGTAGTTGCTGGGGTCCGCCACGGCCTGAAAGTCGGCGACGCTGAGCCAGTGGCGCCACACCGCAGCGGCCCGGATCGCCAAACGCGGCGAGAAGACGCTTGGCGCCGGGTTGCGCCACGCGGCGACCTCGCAGCGCGGATAGGCGTGCCCCGGCTTGCGCAGCGCGACCACCGCCTCGAGCGCCGGCCGCAGGTCGGAGTCCGCCCGAAAAGAGCACCGCCGTGTCGTATTCGCCCCGTGCAGCCATGCTGACGTAGTCGACGGCGAGCTCCACGTCCACGCCCTTCTCCTGCGCCTTCACGCGCGGCCATCCCTGGGGATAGCGCAGGGGCCTCATGTCCCCCGATAGACATGCACGCTCTCGAGAGCGCCGGCTGGGGCGATACGCCCGGCCAGTAGCTGCCCGAGCCGATACGGATCCACGGCGCCGACCGACGCCGAGGAGCCGACAGGGAAGAAGGTGTCCCACGCGCCAAGCGACACGTTCTGGTAGTCGAGGTACACGGCCACGCGTAGCATGGACACCCCCAAAGGAAAACCCCGTCAGTTCGGGCGAACCCGGACGACGGGGAGCAGTGCACGTAGTGTACTCCCTTCGAGGTTCGAAGCGCGTCAGTCCGCACGACGAGGTGAGCGCTCGGCGATCGTCAACGATTCCACAGCCGGCGGCGGCGACCCGCAGCTTCACTCCGTCGTACGCTCTTCATGGGAGCGCGCGTCACCGAACTGCTACTGTAGGAGCCACGCATGAAGACCTCGTCACGCGATGCCGATGCCTACCGGCGCGATCCTTTCTGGGACGAGCCCATCGGGCCGCCCGAGTCTCCCTCGGCGCTTGGCGACATCCCCGGGCTGCCGCCCTACGACCGCGAATCGATCACCTACGAGCTCGGCGGGTTCGCGCTCATCTGGGGCTACGTGCGCGGCTTCTTCCGCCGGCGCCCGCGCGACCGCGCTGCCTGAGTTGCGCGCCGCCGGCGCTGTTGCCTGAGCTGCTCGCCGCCGGCGCGGCGGTCCACCGGCCAAGGCGCCCAGCTCGGCCAGGCCCAATCGTCCACCTCCGCCGCCGCGAAGACGACGAGGGAGGCCCCGTCAGGACAGACCGGCACGGAGGATCGCCCGCCCGCGCCCGCGCCCGCACCGCGCCCGCACCACGCCCGCAGCGAGCCGCGCGGCGGCGGCCCGCGGCTTCACTCCGTCCTCAGCGGAGCCCGCCAGGCGAATCTGATCCGCTTGTCAGGCGTAGGCAGTCACCGCTGAGGCACTTCAGTTACGTCCGGCAAGGGCACTGCGCGGCAGGTCGCCGGCTGACTCTGCCGTGAAATCGTCCGACCAGCGCTTGACGAGGCCAGCGACACAATGATAGTGTTGTGTAATGATACCCGCCTCGGTTGACATCGGCGCCTCCTGGAGAGTGCTCCCCCCCGGGCTGCACGAGGCCACGCTCGATGAGCTTGAGCAGTCGTCTTCCTGGACGGTAGCTACGTGACCGACAAGCCGAACCCCGGGGACTTCGATGCGTGCTGGGATCCAACCGGCGCCGACCTGGCGAGCCTGGACCCCGTGCTGTTGGACTTCGCTGATGGGCGCAGGAACCAGAAGCTGAAGTATGGCGGCGAGCTCTTCCCTTCTTGCGCCACGGCAGACGGCGCCCTGACCTTTGTCGAGTACTTCAGCATCGACAAAGAGACGGGTCTGGAGAAGGGCGTCATCTTGGTCAGACTCCACTGACTCGAGGGGAGGCAGGAGCAATGATATCGAACGAGCGCCAGTACAGGATCACGAAGGGGCAGCTCGAAAGGCTGCGGCAAGCGGTAGCGGAATTCGACCTGAAAGCAGCGGCTGAACAAATCGGTTCAGACCGGCTGGCAAGCGCGGCATCGCAGGCGCTCAGAAGCGAGGAGGAGGTACTCCTCAGCCAGTTGTCAGAGTATGAGTCCCTGCGTTCCGGCGCGATCACGGACTTCGCGGTTTCAAGCCTCGACGAGCTGCCTCGCATGCTGATTCGCGCGAGGATCGCGCAGCATCTTACGCAGCGCCAGCTCGCGGAGCGTGTCGGGGTGAAGGAGCAGCAGGTTCAGCGCTATGAGGCCACGGAGTACTCCAGTGCGAGTCTGCGCCGGGTCCTGGAGATCGCCGCGGCCTTGAAGCTGAGCTTGAGCGTTTGTCAGACGACTCAGCTTGTGCGCGGTCCTTCTTCGTGATCGCGCAGAGCGCGCCGGCGTGGGCGCGCGGGAAGCCGGCGAGGGCATCGTCGTCGACGCCCACGAAGGCGGTCACTCCTGGGGGCGAAAGGGTCCACCCACCGGATCTCGACGGCTGGCGGAAGCGCGGCTCCGGCGTCTTCAGGCGCGGGCCGGGCGCTGCCACTCCTCCACGTCAAGTCGCTGGATCACCACCGCGCGTTTGCCGCGCGGGCCGCGCGGTACCTGGGCGACGACCCGCGCTTCCAGATCGAGGACTCCCGCGGCGCGCGTGCGCATCTCGCGCACGAAGTCGCGCCAAGCCAGGGGCGGAGCGTCCGGCGTGCGGAGCAGCGGCATTGCATGATTCAGGTAGCCCGTGCCCACGATCCTCCCTGTCTCACCGACGTGCGTCACGGGCGCGCCGGCCTCGTCGACCAGCTCGACGTGACCGTAGAGCGGCTCGAGCTCGTACTCGCCGGGGCGCGCGGGTCCTCCACGGCAAGAGCGACTCTCTCGGCAAGCCCGTAGTGCCCCATCACCGCAGCCGCGGCCTGCCGCTCCACCGCCTCCGCCGCCCGCGGCCATCTCGCCGGCGAGATGGACCGCCCCTCATCCCTTGGGTGAAGAGAGGCCGCGAGGCGCATCGACCGCGATGGAGAAGCGTGCGCTGCTCGCAGCGTCGAGGGCACACGACAGGCAGTGGAGGTGAACCATAGCTGGGACCGTTCGGAGACGTCAGTTAATCACGGATGCGCCGGGCAAGGACGATCTGCGAGAAACCATGAGCGCCTTCGATCGCCTCGCGCTACCAGATCCGCGCGCTGGAAAGCGGCCGCCTGGAGCAGGATCTGGGTGAGCTGGTTGAAGCGGTCTACCTCCCCACACCGACAACGTCACCCCAGACCGAGCCCCCACGGGCAGTTCTTGCCATGGCGCCAGCTATGAGGCAGCCCTCGCCGATGTGCGCTCGGCGATGAAGCCGGCGCCGGCGGGCCGGATCGCCGGCCGGTCCGCCCACGTCTTGGAGACGCGTCTACGCCGCTTCGTCCCCCGACGCCTTCGTGCCTACGCAAGAGCGCAGGGCGCGAGCGCTGCCGGCACAGCGATCCGACGCCCGCTCATCCCCCGTCCTCGAGGCGCCCGGCCCAGTTCTGCCGCGTCGCGACCTCAAGAGCGGCCTCCGGGTAGGCCTGCCGCCAAGCCTTGGAGGCCTTCACCCTGGACGTGAGCGACCACTTGCACTCGATGCCGGTGAGCCTGCCGTCGAGATCCTCGACCAGGTCGATCTCGTGCTGATCGTAGGTGCGCCAGAAGTAGAACCCCGTGTGGCGGCTCTGGTTGCCGGCACGCTTCATGCGCTCGATGACGAACCAGTTCTCGAACAGTGCCCCCGCATCGCCGCGCAGCGCCAGCGGGACAAAAGAACGGATGAGGGCATTGCGCAAGCCGACGTCTGCAAAGTAGTAGCGGGAGGTCTTGGTGACCTCCTTGCGCAGGTTGCGGCTGAAGCCGCGGAGGTTCACGAGGACGAACATCTTCTCGAGGACGTCCAGGTAGTTCTCCACCGTCTTCTGGCTGATGCCGAGGCCGTTCGATAGCTCGGAAACGGCCACCTCGTTGCCGATCTGGTGGGCCAGCATCGCCAAAAGGTCGACCACCTTCTTGGGCTTCTTGATCTGCTCGAGCTCCAGGAGATCGCGGTACAGATAGTTGTTGAGGTAGTTGTAGAGATACTCCTCTTTCTCGGCGCCCGACTCCAGCGTGTGCACGCGGGGGTACATGCCGTAGCGGAGCATCTCCTCGAGGGCCGTGTCCGGCGCCGTCATGCGGTACTTCACCGCCACTTCTTGCCAGGAGAGCGGATGCAGGCGAAAGGTGCGCGAGCGGCCGGTCAGAGGCTCGCTCAGGCGATCGGCCAGCTCGAACGAGGCCGAGCCCGAGGCGATGACCGTCACCGGCAGGTGGTCGACCAGCAGCTTGATGGTCAGGCCGATGTTGTCGATGCGCTGGGCTTCGTCGATGAAGATGGTCGTGGCGCCCCCCACGATGCGCTTGAGATGCTCCAGCTCGTGGCGGGCGAGGAGCGACTGAGTGTAGAGGTCGTCGCCGACGAAGACGATGGTCTCGGCGGCGGCGCTCGCGACGGCATCGGGAAGCTCCTTGAGGAGCTGCTGCACGAGCGTGGTCTTGCCCGCTTGGCGAGGGCCGTACAGAATCAACGCGGTGCCCGGCCTACCCAGGCCGTCGCGCATCTGCGCTGCGATGGTGCGCGGGAACATCATGCGCTCCTCAGGGTTCTGAAACTTCGACACCGCAGAAGTGTATCAATTATCATGAACGAGTCAATGTTGACATTGACCAAATCATCTCCGCCCTGGCCTCTCGGCTCGTTCGCCGTGCGTCGCGTAGTCACTTTCCCCACGTAGCGAGCGGGCGCTGAAAGCAACGGTACTTCCAGCGGTCCCTGAGCCAGGCGCTACGCACGCAAGGACTTCCTTCGGGGCATGCCGTCCACCGCGAGAGCACATTGGCCTCCAGCCGCGTTGCCGCCAGAAGCGGGACCGGTCCCGTCCACGGAGGCGGAAGTGGGCACGCCCTCTTCTTGGGCCTCAGGGCCGCGGCACGCGCCGCGATCAGTCGGCCCAGCGCGAGTCGCAGCGCACTCGTGGCGCCAGCCCTCTCGTCACGCTGTCCTCACCTTTGATGGGCAGCGAGTTGTCTGGCGTCGGGCGTCCCAGCAGCTCCTCGCTGCGTGCATCGTGTCTGGCCCTCGGCACGCCGACAGTATCTGCATGCGGGTCACAACGCTGCTCGTCGGCATGCGTGGCAGACTGCGTGAAGGAGGTCACAGTCTGAGGCTACCATCCTTGAAGAGCGCCTCGACCTGCAGAGAGTCGGTGTAAAGACGTTCCAAGGCTGGTGAACTGAAACGGCGAGCACGCCAGTCCTTCCCTTGTCCGCCCCGCCCGCTTCTGGGGAGGACAGTAGCGCGACCCACGGACGGACGGCACGAGCTACTGATTCCAGCATTCCGGAGCGCAGCCGCGCCCTCGGAGCCGCGCCCCAATGTCACCGACGAGCCCGCTCATCGTCAACGATGCGGCGGCATTGTCACCGCTGACAGCGCGTTGCCGGCCAGCTACGCTCGTATCCATGAACGAGCAAAGCACGCTGGCCCAGCCGCACGGCCGGCCGAACGGCGAGCACGGCAACGCGCCCGCGGGCAGTCTCCAGACCATCTTTGCCAAGCGACCTGCCCGGCCGGCCCGACCAACGTTGTCGAGGCCGGCACGGAGGTGCATGGTGTTGCTGCATGGAGTGAAGTCCCAAGTCAGTAGGTATTGGCAGCTTCCATGAACACCAAAGCGTCGCAGACACTGCGCTACCTCGAAGCGCACCAGGTCTTCACGCTGCAGGAGTACCTCTCCGCCGTGGATCCGCACGTGAGACTCGCACGCATGGACTTCTCCTTCACGTGGTACTTCCAGAACAGGGTGCTCGTCAAGCGCCCCTACATCACGCGAGGGATGTGCATCCGCGTGGTCCGCAATCCCGTGCGCGTGGAGCTGCAAACCGACCGAAAACGGGTAAGTTGCTGGGCGGAGGTTCCTGAGCTGGGCGGCCTGGTCCTCCGAGTCGTGACGCTCGCGGACCAGAGGACCATCCACAATGCCTTCCCGGATCGGAGATTCAGGCCATGAGGATCGAGTACTTCCCAGACACGGACAGCCTGTACATCGATCTCGCCGAGCGCGCCGGCGTTGACGCCCAAGAGGTGGGCGAGGGCATCGTCATCGACCTCGACGCCGACGGTCACCCCGTCGGCATCGACATCGACCAGGCCTCCAGGCGCCTCGACCTGCGCACGCTCGACCTCAGGCGTTTCCCGATCGGGGCTGAGAAGGTCGCGGGCTGACGGCCGACACTCTGTTACCGCGAAGGCCACTTCGTCGGGCACTGCTTGCGTTTGCATGCCCTGCGGCAACCACTTCATGAAGTCCGCGGCGAGGGCGGATCGTCCGTCCAGAAGGTGTCGGGCAGCGGCAGTTCACAGCTGCACGGCCATATCGTCGTCCGACTCGCCCGACTGCAGGACCGCGATGCCCACCGCGAGATGCAGCTCGGACAGACGGAGCCACGCTCGGCGCCACATCGCAGCCCAAGGCGTTCGCGATGTGCGCCATTGTGCGCAGAGTCGGGCTCGACGTGTGTTGCAGGAGCTGCGAAACGCGGGCTCGGGACACGCCGAGTCGATGCGCGAGGTCGGACTGCGAGAGGCCCTGATCAGCCATCAGACGGGCGAGAGCGACTCTTTCGGTACGCCCGTAGTCCCCACCACAGCGGCCGCGCCGCCAGCCCCTCCACCGCCTCCGGCGCCGCGGCGATCTCGCCGGCGAGATGGACGCCCCTCATCCCTTGGGTGAAGAGAGGCCGCGAAGCGCATCGACCGCGATGGAGAACCGTGCGATACTCGCAGCGTCGCGTGCACGCGATAGGCAGTGGAGGTGAGCGATGGCTGGGACTGTTCTGAGACGTCAGTTCATCACGGATGCGGCGGGCGATCCGGTTGGGGTCATTCTGCCGTTGGAGGAATTCGCCCTGGTGGAGGAGACCCTCAGGCAGCGCTTGCCCGTGCCTGATACGGCGGACAAGCTTCTGCAAATGGAGCAAGCGGCTGATGACGCGCTTTTCATGGACGATCTGCGAGAAACCATGAGCGCCTTCGCCGGGGCGGACGCCCACTGGTGGGAACCAGCCCGGTGAACTATCAATGGCATGTCTTTCTCGCCGCGCTGGATCCGACCCAAGGCTCAGAGCAGGCAGGGAAGCGTCCCGTGCTTGTCATCAGCCGCGAGCGCATCAACCAGGCACTTCCGGTGGTCAATGTGATTCCTCTGACCTCTCGCAAGTCCGCCGCGCGCCGCATCTACCCCAACGAAGTCCTGCTGCCTGCGGGCGTGGCCGGTCTGCGCACGGATTCGATCGCCCTGTGCTACCAGATCCGCACGCTGGATAGAGGCCGCCTGGAGCAGGATCTGGGTGAGCTGACTGAAGCGGACTTGCGTCAGGAGATCCTCGAAGCCATTCGCTTCCAGTTGGAGCTCTGAGGGCTGAAGGGCCTCTGCGTTTTCGGCAGCTCCCGCGCCCAGCCCGTACACGGATGAAGACGAGGCCATGACCCCGCGGTGCGGGCGCGGCGCAGCAGCTCGGCCGTGACGTGCGACCCTATGAAGCCGGCGCCGCCGGTGACGAGGACGGTCGCTCGGTTCGTCAACCCCATCTCCGTCTCCGTCTGCTGCCCCACGCTCGCCGCACCTGGCGCGCCCCTTCGTCGGCATCTCAGGCCGTTGTGCCTGCTCTGCGGACTGCGAGCGGCGCGCCCCTCTGCATCCCCCAGCGTTCCCGATCCGTCGCCCGGCGCCACGATACGCCGTCCCGACCTTATGATCGCCATCTGCACGGCCCAGGCGCCGTTTCGCTGCAGAGGGCACGCGTTTGCTCGCCCCTCTGGCAGTTCCCGCGTGGCTCAGGCGCCATGCCCGCCGACCCCGCCCACCACGGCAGTATCGCGTGCCCGAGCGTCCCCCTGATCTGTGATCTGCGAGGTCCCCCGTGGGAGGCGCCGCGACCGGTCGGCCCAGCGCGAGTCGCGTCGCACTCGTAGCGGCAGCCCTCTCGCCACGCTGTCGTCGCCTCTGATGGGCAGCGAGCTGCCTGGCGTCGGGCGTCGCAAGCAGGAGCTTTTCGCTGCGTGCATCACGCCTGGCCCTCCGCACGCCGGCGGTACCTGCATGCGGGTCACGATGCTGCTCGTCACCGCCCGTGATCGTCATCCTTGTCGCCCGCCCGGCGGTGCCGTACCATCGGGTGAGCCATGAGCACCTCGAATCGCATCCCTGTCCAGCCTGCCGTCGCCAGGTGGGCGCGCGAGTCCGCCGGCTTCTCGCCGGCTCAGGCCGCGCGCGCGCTCGGCGTCGGGGTGGCCACGCTCGAGCGCTGGGAAGACGGCTCGCTGGCCCCGACCATCAAGCAGCTGCGCAGGGCGGCCGCCAGGTACCATCGGCCGCTCGCTGTTCTGCTGCTCCCCGAGCCGCCCACGGACTTCGATGCCATGCGCGACTTCCGTCGCCTCGGCGACGCGGGGAGCATGCACTGGTCGGCCCAGCTTCACGCCGAGCTCAAGCGGGCGCTCTCGCAGCGAGAGGTTCTCGTCGAGCTGGCCGAGATCGCGCCCGATTCCGTGGGCGCTCTCCGGCCGGCGCCGCGTCTCCGCGTGCGCAGGGACGTCGATGCGGAGACGGCCGGCCGCACACTGCGTGACGCACTTCGTCTCGACGACGCCGCTTCCACCCAGTGGACACTGCCGCACGAGGCTCTGAGGGCCGGGCTCACGGCTGCGGAGGCCCTGGGCGTGATCGTCATGCAGACCACGCGAGTCCCTGTGCAAGAGATGCGCGGGTTCTCCATCGCCGCATGGCCGTTTCCGGTGATCGCGCTCAACGGCGGCGATGCCCCGCGCGGCCGGCTCTTCACGCTCCTCCACGAGCTGGCGCATCTCGCCGTGAGCTCGGGCGGACTGTGCGATCTCCACCAGGCGCACGGCCGGCCCGAACGGCGCGAAGACGACATGGAGCGCTACTGCAACGAGGTCGCCGCCGCCGCGCTCATGCCTTTGGGGGCGTTCCTGGCCGATCACACTGTCAGGGCAATGGACGGCGGCCACCGATGGCGCCTCGATGAGCTTCAGGAGGTCAGTCGTCGCTTTGGCCCCAGTCCCGAGGCGGTGCTGCTCAGGCTCGTGGCTCTGGAGCGCACCTCCTGGACCCTCTACCGGCAGATCAAGGCCGAGATCGACGAGGCCAACGCATTGGCGGCGGCGCGCGAGCGTGAGAGAAGGCGGAGTGCGCACGGTGGCCCGTCGTTCTACGTGGTGCACGTCCGCGACCTCGGCAGGTCGTACGTCGACGCCGTCCTCGATGCCTTCTACGCAAAGTCGATCTCGTCGCTGGACACGGCCGACTACCTCGACATCCGCTTCGACCAGCTCCCGAAGCTGGAGCGGGCGCTGTCGGCCTGACGCGCACGGTGCCTGTCGCCGTCTACTCTGTCGATACCAGCGCCCTCATCGACGGGCTGGAGCGCTACTACCAGCCGGCCAACTTCCCCAGTCTCTGGCGGCGGGTCGACGAGCTCGTCGCGGCAGGCAGATTCGTCTGCTCCGAAGAGGTCATCGAGGAGGCCGGCAAGCGCGACCTGGCAGCCGATGCCTGGTGCAAGCAACGTGGCGCCGAGCTGATGGTCGCGGGCCGACGCCCGCGTGGCTGAGTGCGTATCGGCTCTGCTTCGCGCCTATCCCAAGATCACGAAGGAGCTCAAGGGTCGCAACAGGGCCGACCCCTTCGTCATAGCCGTGGCGCAGATCCGAGGCGCGACTGTGGTCACCGGCGAGGGTCAGAATGGCTCGGAGAACAGGCCGAAGATCCCCTGGGTGTGTGCGCAGATGGGCATCGCGTGCATCTCGTTCACACAGCTCATCCAGGAAGAAGGCTGGCGCTTCTAGCGCGGCGCCGAGGAATCACTACCCTCGCCTCCGGTGTCACCTGCCCGCCCTCGTCAACGTCACCTCGGAGAGGCCATGTCACCCGTAGACGGCGCCCGAGCCGGGCGTTACGCTCGATCACATGGACTTCTCAAGGACTACCCGGACGCGCCCAGCCTGTGCATCGGCATCGACCAGGTGTCGCAGCACCGTGTCACCAGTGTCGACCATCCATTGCTGGGTATAAACGTGCTATCCTCACGCTTAAGTCGCCATCACGCTCTGCTTGACGACCTCAAGCAAGACGACATCCACGCGGAGGCCGACATGCTCGTCGAGTTCAGCGTCGCCAACTTCCGCTCCATCCGCGAGCGCCAGACACTGAGCCTCGTGGCCAGCAACAGGTACGCAGACCTCGGCGGCAACCTTTTCAACCCGGCTGCGACGGGGCTGCCTCAGGGAGAGCTCCTCAAGGGCGCGGCTCTCTACGGGCCCAACGCCTCCGGCAAGAGCAACATCCTCCGCGCACTGTGGTTCATGGCTCGCTTCGTGGCCACATCGGCGGTGCGCTTGCCCGAAGCGCCCACCGGAGTCGTGCCTTTCGCCTTCGACCACGACTCCCGGGCCATGCCCAGCGAGCTCGAGGCCTTGTTCGTGGTAGACGGCGTCCTCTACCAGTACGGATACGCGGTGGATGCCGCCGTGGTGCACGAGGAGTACCTGTACGCGTACCCCAGCGGGCGCCGCCGGCGCTGGTTCCATCGCCGGCGTCAAGAGGGCGGCGAGTGCTCCTGGCAGACCGGCAAGACGTTCCGCCTCGACGGTGCGGTACGCGCCAAGGTGCGGCCAGACAACCTGCTCCTCTCTGTGGGTCCGCAGTTCAACGACGAGCGCCTCCTCCCGCTGCACCGCTGGTTCGCCGCGGCGGTCAAGTTCACCGATCTCGGTGGCGGCGGCGGGCCGCCGGGCCACCACGAGCCCGGCTCTCTCTTCACGGCAGGGATGATCGCCGCGGGGGGCGGTAGGCGGCAGGCGGTCCTGCGCCTCCTCGCGGCCGCCGACGTAGGCGTCGAGGACGCCACGGTCGCCAGGCGCCGCCTGCCCGTCGCCGCGCTGCCCATGGACCAACTGCCGGCAGCGCTGGCCGAGGAACTGACCCGCCAGGGCGCGCTCGATGCCCTGAGCATCCGCCTGCGGCATCGCGGCGAGAAGGGCCGCGTGTTCGATCTCGACCTCGATCAGGAGTCGGCCGGGACGCAACGGTACTTCCAGCTCATCGGACCCTTGCTGGACACGATCGCGGCCGGTCATGTGCTGCTCGTCGATGAGCTGGAGACCAGCCTGCACCCGGTGCTCGTCCGCGAGCTCCTGCGCCTGTTCTTCAGCGCACGCAACGACTCCGGGGCTCAGCTCCTCTTCACCACGCACGATCCGCTGCTGCTGGATTCGGGCGTGCTGCGCCGCGACCAGATATGGTTCACGGAGCGCGGGCAAGACGGCCGCACCTGCCTCTATCCGCTCTCCGATTTCAAGCCGCGCAACGACGAGCTGCTCATGCGCGGCTACTTGAGCGGACGCTACGGCGCGCTGCCGCTCGTCGAGCGTGAGCTGGAGCAGGCATGACTCGGGAGCCGCCGGCGAGGTCGCGGCGCAGACGGCCTCCGGCTCGAGAGCCGCGGAGGTCGCTCGTGGTCGTGACCGAGGGCACAAGGACGGAACCCGCATATCTGAGGTCCGTCCGGCGCCTTTTCCAATGCACCAGCGTGACCGTACTTGGCAGGGGAGAGGATCCAGAGGCTCTGGTGCGGCTGGCCGGCAGCCTTCGCGACGATCGTTCGGTACGGTGCAAGCATCGGATCGCGGCCTATCAGGTGTTCGACGAGGCGTGGGCGGTCTTCGACGTCGAGCAGCGCCCGAGCAGGATGCCGGTGATTCGCAGGGCACTGGCGGTCGCTGCCAGGAGTGACGTCAAGGTCGCGGTCAGCAACCCGTGCTTCGAGTACTGGCTGCTCCTGCACGTGAGCTCACACTCTGCCGCTATCGCGAACTGCAAGGAGGCCCAGTCGCTTCTCCGCCGCCGGCTGAGCGCCTATGACAAGAGCTCGCCACCAGAGCCGACGGTGAAGACCATCGGCAAAGCTGCCTCACGAGCCCTCGCAATCAGACGGCGACACAGTGAGAACGCCGGTGACGGCAACCCCAGCACGAACTGTGACCAGCTCGTGGCGGCCTTGGCAGGCGCGGCAGCTCCCGAAGCCCAATACGGCCTTCCCATCCTCGAGGCCTATGACAGCTCACTTCTGCGGCTCATGTGCGGGCTGTGACCCGCGGACACGCGGCCTCAGGCTGGAACCCATCAGCGGTCACGGAGGTGCCGGGCTGACGTGCGAGCCGAGGGCGGCGAGCCGCGGGCGGCGAGCCGCCCGCCAGAACCACTCCCTTGGCCATGTGGGGGACGGACGTGGCGGCCAGGGCCTCCGTCCGCACGTTGCGATCAGGCGTTTCAAGCAACGGTACGTCCAACGGCCCCCGTCAGACGTACGTCCAACGGATGCGGGGCGATCGGCGTATGCCCCGTCCAGCGCTGGCTGCATTTCGCGCCTGAACGTGAACCTCGCGGTCGATGCTGGCGAACGACGTTGGAAGCGTGTCAGTGCGCGCACGACAAGGCAAGCCCCCGGCGATCGTCAACGATTCCGCAGCCGGCAGCGGCGGCGACCCGCAGCGTCACTCCGTCCTCGTCAGAGTACGCCAAGCGAATCTGCGCGGGCGCGCCTGTCGGCTCTGCGCACGAGCTCCTCTGCTCTCGGCAGCTCCCGCGACCGGCAGTACACGGACGAAGACGAGGCGAAGACCCCGCGGCGCGTCCCTGCGTCGCGCGCCGCCGGCCCCACGCTGCGCATGCCGGTGATGGTGACCGCGTTGGTCGTCAGCGGGTCCTGGATTGACCGAGTCACCGACGGCAGGGCCGCGATCACGCAGTCGGCGCCCTGCGTGGCGGCGTGGGTGCGCTTGTCGCTGCGGACGGCGCCCTCGACGAGCTCCACCTCGCCGCCGACCGCCGCCAGGTTCTCGCGCTTGCCCGTGGAAAAGCTGCCTCCCACGCGGACGGCGCGGCCCAATGTCCACCTCCGGCCTCAAGCATCGTCTCCCACCCCGGCCCTTCGTCCACCTGGCGGAGACTCACGGCGCCTGTCAAGATGCGCCTCATCACGACGGATGTCCGATGGACTTCATGCGCGCGCATTGTTCGACACTGCCACGAGGAGTACCCTACGTTCACGATGACCGTGACTCTCAGAGCCCACTACGACGGCGAGCACATCGTGCTCGACGAACCGTTCGAGATTCCGGCGAATGCCTCGCTGGCGGTCACCGTGCTCGCGCCCGATCCGTCCGCACATGATCGCGAACGGGAACGGGCGAGCTGGGCAGCCCTCAGCGCCTGGAGCCTCGCGCGAGCCTATGGCGACGACGAGCCGGAGTACACCGTCGCCGACCTCAGACCGTGACCGAGGGCGACGTCGCGCTCACGCCTCTTCCGCAGGCGGACCGGGAGTCCAAGCCTCGCCCGGCGATCCTGCTTCGCCAAGTGCCTCCGTTCAGCCGCTGGATCGTTTGCGGCGTCAGCACGCAGCTTCATCATAAGGTCGTCGGCTTCGACGAGTCCGCCCGTACGCTTCCCTGCACCACAGCAGCACGACCCGGGAAGACGTAGGCCCAGCCGGGCGGGTGCCGCGGACGGGCCGGACGCCGCGCTGCTCCGGGGTCGACCGCACCTTGGCGGCAACGTCACCCATCCAGGCCGTGCGAGCCCTTCCGGCGCGCTGAGGCTCCCGCTATCCTCACAGGCAGGATCGTCCCCACAGCCGTCGGCTTGGAGATTTCATGAATACGCATGTAGAATGCATGAATCGTTCTGAGAACAGCAGAGGGGGATGTCGTTGGCAATACTGCAGATCAAAGGCATCGACGACGCGCTGTATGAGCGCCTCAGGCGGATGGCTGCGGCCGACCATCGCTCGATCAGCCAGGAAGTGCTGCACCTCATCGAGGACTACCTGACGCGCCAGGAAGACCAGCCGGTCACTGCGACCTCCGCGCGGGCGCTCCTCGCGCTGGCGGGCTCCTGGGACGACGAGCGCGGCGCCGACGAGATCAGCGCCGCCGTCAGGACGGGTCGCCGCAACGCCGGCCCCAAGCCCGCTCTGTAGATCGAGATGTACCTGCTCGACACCGATACGGTGATCTACGCGCTCAAGGGCCAGCCGGAGGTCCTCCGCAATCTGGCCCTGCACGCCGATGACCCGCTGGGCGTCAGCGTGATCACCCTCATGGAGCTTCACCACGGAGCCTTCGGGTCGCGGCAGGTGGCAGGCAACCTGGCCAAAGTGCGGTCTCTCGAGAAGGCGGTCCAGGTGTGGGACCTGGAGGCCGACGCGGCCGAGGTGTTCGGCGCGCTCAAGGCGGAGCTGGAGAGCGACGGGAGCCGCCGCGGGCGCGGCGGCCGTCTCGACGACTTCGACCTGGGCATCGCCGCCTGCGCGCTGGTGCACAATCTCACGCTGGTCAGCCATCGCAGCGCGCAGTTCTCACGCGTGCGCGGGCTGCGCCTCGACGATTGGTGCACCGCGCCCAGCGACTGAGCCGACTGCCGTCCATCGCTGATGCACTCCCTGTCGCGACGGCCACCGTGGCCAAGGACGTGCCGGCCCCTCTGTACCGAACGGGCGTTTCAAGCAAAGGCACTTCCAACGGCGCCGTTGGAGATACCGTCAACGGCCGGGCGCCGATCGGCCCATGACCCCCCGGCCCAGGCCCGCCCCTCCAACGCCCCGCGGTCCGCGCGTCGGGCGCCTTGACGTTCAGGCAGGGCGACCGGCGCTCGTATCTCTTGCCGGACCGATCTCTCTTCCAGAGGACCATGTACCAGACGCACGCCCTCATGCCCCAGTCCCTTCACGCCGCGGGG
>Ga0247841_10000528_pt1 | contig 98766 bp, 93 predicted proteins | sample LaCruzMarch2015__2_FD_192410 | JGI IMG/M metagenome (GOLD analysis project Ga0247841, IMG submission 192410) | Freshwater microbial communities from meromictic Lake La Cruz, Castile-La Mancha, Spain - LaCruzMarch2015_18m | ecosystem: Environmental > Aquatic > Freshwater > Lake | place: Spain...
GGTTGAGGCCGTAGATCCAGTCATCCACCTGCCTCTCGCCCCCGATCCAGACCTTGTTGAACACGATCGCCGCATTCCACCACTGCACCCACGAGATATCAGGTGCATAGTAAAGACGAGCATCGCGCATCTCCACGAGGCCTCGGGAAGTCTCAAAGGAGACCGACAGACCGGAGATGTCGCCAACCCGAGCTTCGCGGATCGTTTCACGCGCCAGCTTGAGTTCGGGGGTGTAACTCAAATTCACATCGCCATTGAACACGACACGGTTGTCGCATTCAAGGAGCAGGTGCGCAACAAGCTGGGATTTGAGATCCATCTTGCCACTTACGAACTTTCCGGTGTTCAGGAGCTCCGAGTTAGACATGAACCTTGATGGTATCGGAGCCTGTTTGGATCCCTGCGGCACCTGTACCACCGACGGCGGGCGGACTGGCTGCACACTCGGCGGTGACTTTGGCGCGACCACCACCGGTGCTGCAAGCCGAAACGGCGAGATGTCGATGGCACTCCCGACAAAGTCAGGGGTTGCCAAGAACATCCACCATCCCGAGTTCTCTTGCTCCGGCTTGAGAACTTCGCGCAGAGAAAAGCTCGCGCTTTTGCTTAGCTGCGCGCCAAGTCCGGTGACACTCATCGGGACCTCCGCCTCGACGAAACGCTTGCTGCCCTTGCAGACAGCGAGAACCTCAAGCGGCGCATTGCGCGCCGTATTCAGTCCGCCGCCCTCAAGAGTGATGCCAAAACGCTCGTGCTCGTTGGGGTCGTGGGCGTAGCCAAACAGCGTTGTGATGCTGCCAACCTTAAGCCCGTTGTACGCCGCGTAAACGTGCGCATCACGCACCATACAAGCAGCGACGTCAGGGTTGCCGACGGCGCCACAGATGTAGGTGAAACGTAGCTTCTGTGGCGAATACTCCAGTGGGTTCAAGGACAACAACGTCCCTTTACCAACTGGAAAATTCATCCCAAGGAGCTGGTTCGTGGCTGTTACATCATCGACGTGAAAATCCACTCCTGCCGTGACAGCAACAGGATAGTTGGACCGCGCCTGAACCTCGCCGATCCGACGTATGTCGTCATTGTGACGGCTGATCGAGTCATTGAAGACCTCGACGCCGTAGTGCCCCATATTGGCAGGCAACTCGTAGTCGAACGAATACTTCTGATGGTTGGGGTGAGCTTCGATCATGACCGAGCCAGTGGCTCGGGCCAAGATCGACAGCTGGTTGAGGGCTTCGTTGGGGTCATTGACCGCCATGGTCGTGGCGATCTGAATGACGCGCGCATAAATGCGCGCCAAATCGTCGTAACGTCCACCGAAGAACAAGAGGTGTGAGCGCTTCTGTGGACCGAGGCTAACCTCGAGTCCCGGTTCAACCGGAAACCCGTGGCGCTGCTCGTCTACTTGGCGCAGCCACTCATCCACCCCTACAGCCTTCTTTGGCATCACCAAGCGAGGCGCGAACGTCTTGCCAAAGATGTCCAACGTGACCACGGTCTCGTTGAACGTCTCGGCGTGCTCGGTGACGATCAGGTACTGCACGCCATTGGCGTGGCAGTACTCGACCGCTTCGGAGATTGAGAGTGCACCATCCGAAAAAGTCGTGTGAAAATGCACGTACCCCTTTGTGATCTCGACCGATACTGACTTGATAGCCGACATCTCGGTCTCGATCACCATCTTGGCTGGTGCAAACGACAACGGCTGAGCACTAATTCCTCCTCCCAGCAGGCAGAGCAACGACGCCAACGCAACTGAACGCATGCCAAGCCCTCCTTAGAGGCTCTAGGATCCGTATATCAAACTGCTCTTGAAGCAGTTCTTCGATTTACACGAATAATCCGAAGCACTACTTCAAGTAAAACGGGTTAATATAACACAAATTTGAGCTTGTGTCTAGAGTAAGCGAAGACCTATTCGTCTCGATTCGGGTTTCAGTTCAATTACTTCAAACTTGTGTTTGTCGTTTTGTTTGAGTTCCTTGATCTTGTCCACATCGCCAGAAGCTTTTGAGGCGTGGACAAGTCCTTCAAGTCCATTTGGAAGCTTAACAAATGCGCCATACGCAGTTACTTTGCCAACTTCGCCTTCGAGTGTTTCGCCAACTTTGAGTTTTTTCATTTGTTCAAACCATGGATCTTCGGTCAAGCGCTTGATCGAGAGAGAAACTTTACCATTTTCGATCTTCACAACCTTGGCTTTGACTTTTCCACCAACTTTGAATTCTTTATTTAGATCGGCAACATGATCCCATGAAACCTCTGAAATATGGATCAAGCCTTCGATTGATTTGAGGTTCACGAATAGTCCAAATGGCGCGATTCCAGAGATGATGCCATCCACTATTTCCCCAACCTCAAACAGTGTCTCAACTCCGCCTAGAGCCTCAGAAACGGCCTCTTTCTCGGAGAAGATCAGTTTTTCTTCAGCCTTATCAAGAGCAATTATCTTTACTGACAAAGGCTCACCGACAAGTCTTTTTAACTTGTGTAAAATCTGACCAGTGTCGCCACCGTCAACTCGTGGATAGTGATCAACAGAGAGCTGGGAAACTGGTAAAAATCCAGTCAATCCACCAGCGTCTACCATCAATCCCCCGCGGTTTGCGGAAACGACTCTGACAGTTAATGTCGTATGTTTTTCTAATTTGTCTTTTAATGTGTCCCAGAGTTTATCGCGATCAGCACGTCGAAGTGAAAGAACGATCATGCCGTCTTTACCCTCCATTGACATGACTGAACCAACTACCTTATCGCCCACCTTTAATTCTTTCGTATCGAAAGAAAATTCTTTCTCCGGAACAAAACCGCAGGTTAGTCCCTTGACGTCGCAAAGAACGCGATTACCTGTTACCTCTAGAACTTCACACTCAACCGAGTCACCGATGGAAAATGGCACTAGCTCTACGCCTTCTTGTTCGGCGAGCTCGTCCATTGTTAACGCTGTATTATTTTGTACCTTTACCATGTTTTAAATACCTCTCATCATTTTTTTTCTTGTTATATATCCGAATAAATTCGGGTATTACGACTAAGCGATAGTATACCAGATATGCAAGCCAAATCAACCATATTAGTACTAGTGCTAAGAATATAATTCGTTGAGTTGCAATCGTGATAACCATATAACGCATAAAAACGTACAAAACTAGCAACACAGGAATATAGAGCAGACCGTCCGCCAGCCTTTTGTAAAATACCCTTTCAAACTTGACCTTTTTGCGAGAAGAGAAAAAATATAGAACAATAGCAGCTAAGATCGAGACCCCAAACACGATAAAGGCAATCAGGGCGTGATCCATCCCAACAGAGGGAATCTCGGTTAGATATTTAACAGTGAAAATAGCTTTAAGCAAATTCATAACAGATACGACGATATCATCACGACCGAGATAAATCAAGACAAAAGAATTGAAATAATCTCTTCTATCAGGTATAGTATTTTTGTCTTGGGCGGTTAGCTCAATTGGTAGAGCATCTCGTTTACATCGAGGTGGTTACAGGTTCGAGTCCTGTACTGCCCACCAAGATTTGTCGCAATCAGATAAATAAGATAGAATTTTGTTAATTTGCCTGGGTAGCTCAGTGGTAGAGCACGGGTCTGAAAAACCCGGTGTCGTCAGTCCGATTCTGACCCCAGGCACCAGTTTAGATAAGTCTATTTGTAAAATAGGGCGACGGATTGAATAGAATTTGCGCTTCGCGCAATCCGATTCTGCGGAACTTGTCGGTTCCGCCCCGCCAAGCCCCAGGCACCATTAAAACCGCCTTAGGCGGTTTTTTGTTTTGGTTTTGGTGCGGATGAGAGGAATCGAACCTCCACGCCCTTACGGACACGGCCTCCTCAAGGCCGCCTGGCTACCAGTTACAGCACATCCGCACTAACAAGGGTAATTATAGGTTAAAAATGGTTTTTTATCAACACCCCCGACCACATCTATTGATCCTATCCGACAGATATGGTAGAATTTTCTCTTAGCTTTCTTGCTAGGATAGCTGTTTGACATCAATTAGGGAGGGCAAAGGCAGGTACAGCTCGACAACCGCGTTAGCGGTAAACGCCAAGGAGGCAGATATAGACATCGCCCTTTGGCAACTCTGGTGTTGTTTCAGGAGAAATGTTAGCATGTGGAACCCCGGTCTCTCGAGTCATCTCGCTTACACGAACGCTGCGGAGTGCGCACGTGTGCGAGCCATCAGCAAGGAGCGCATCTGCGACCGCGAACCCGCGCATCACGACGGCTTCCTGATCCGCCTCATCAGCGGCGAGAAGAACTTCTACAACTGCTTCGCCAACGACATCGTCAACCGGATCGTCCAGGCCAACGAGGCCGGCACCACGTGCACCATGATCCTCCCGGTCGGCCCGGTGCCGCAGTACATCAAGGCGACCGAGCGGATCAACCGCGAGGGGATCGACTGCAGCAACCTCGTGACGTTCAACATGGACGAATACGCCGGCAAGGATGGCACGACGGCGCCGCCCGACTGGGAGGGGTCGTTCGCGACCGCGATGTGGCGCAACTTCTTCGGCGAGATCCGCGAAGACCTGCGCCCGCGCGAGGAGAACATCCACTTCCCGAGCAGCGCGAACATCGGCGACTACTCGACGATGATCGAGGACGCCGGCGAGGCGGACGTCTGCTACGGCGGCATCGGCTGGTGCGGCCACATCGCATTCTTCGAGAGCCACTTGGGCGAGCACTACGCCGACCTCGAGGAGTACATGCAGGCGCGTGGTCAGCTCGTCGAGCTCAACCTGATGACCATCATGCAGAACGCTTTGCACAGCTTCGGTGGCGACTGGTCATGGGTCCCGCCCAAGGCCGTGACCATCGGGCCGCGCGACATCATGAAGGCCCGCGATCGGTCCTTCTGGCTGGACGGCATGTGCGGCTTCCAGACGAACATGAGCTGGCAGCGCTTCATCGCGCGGCTCGCCGCCCACGCCTGCCCGAACAAGGACGTCCCCGGCACGATCCTCCAGACAGCGCCCGGCACCTACAACATATACGAGCCGGTCGCCAACGACGTCGAGATCGACATGAGCTAGCGCTCGACGCTGATCATCTTACCAAACACCCCTCCGGTCTCCGGAGGGGTGTTTCTCTTTTACCTAGATCCTGAAACAAGTTCAGGATGACCGATTAAGGTCACTTTACAGTTACAGACTTTGCCAAGTTTCTTGGCTTATCTGGATCGAGCTTCTTTTCGAGTGCGATATAGTACGCCATTAGCTGAGCATAGACAATTGCGGCAATTGGAGTTAAATCACCCAAATCTTCAACCGGCATAAATTCTTCATAAACCGAATTATTCTGGCAGGAAATTCCGACAACATATGCGCCTCGAGCTTTAACCTCCATCGCGTTTGAAACAATCTCTTTGTCGGTACTATCCGGAGTTGAGAAAATCAAAACCGGTACATCTTTTTCAATCAGCGCGATTGGTCCGTGTTTTAGATCCCCTCCAGCATAACCCTCGGCGTGAATGTATGATACTTCTTTGATCTTTAGGCAAGATTCAAGCGAGTTGGAGTAATTTAGGCTACGTCCCAAACCATAAATATTTGGAACCTTGGCTAATTTTTTGGCGAGTTTTTTAACTTTTTCAAGATTTTTCTTTTCAAGTATCTTCTCCATCGCGTCTGCAACCTGCAACAATTCCTTTTTCGACTTGGCAACATTGCCACTTAGCGCGCCCGATAGCATCGCGAACATCGCCTGCTGCGAGATATAAGCCTTGGTCGAGAGAACGCAAATTTCCGATCCAGCCTTAGTGAGTATCGATCGATCAGCCGCTCGCATCAGAGATGAGCCAAGCACATTAACTAGCGCTAAAACTTTAGCCCCAGCCTTGTGCGCCGACTTTACAGCTTCGAGAACGTCGGCTGTTTCACCTGACTGAGATACGGTGATAATCAAATCGCCCTTCTTAAATAAGTGCGAAAAATACGATAGTTCGCCAGCAGAAATTGGCTGAATCATGATGTTGTTTCTCTTGGCCAATAGGTACGAACCGTAGATTCCAGCATGAAGTGCAGTTCCACAAGCTACAACAAAAACCCTTTTTGCTTTTTGAATTAATGCTGCTGCTTTTTCGAGTTCATCTTTTTCGGTCATTGTGGTTTTTCGAATAACCTGTGGTTGCTCGAGCATTTCCTTGATCATAAAGTTTGGATGACCGCCTTTTTCCGCTTCTTCGGCCGACCAAGTAATCTTGGTTATTTTGGCCTTGATCGATTTACCAGAATCGATATTTGATAATTCAAATCTTACTTTTCCAGCTTTATCCTTGTCGAGCACTACCATTTCTCTCTCTTCGATAAAGACGACTTGGTTGGCATACTTTAAGAATGCCGGAACGTCAGAGCCAAGATAAAATTCATCTTTACCGATACCCAAAACTAGCGGACTAGCAAAACGAGCCCCGATTAAGACGTCTGATTCTCGATCTAGAATTCCAAGTGCAAAACTTCCTTCGATTTTCTTTAAGGCAGCTCGAGTCGCATCAACAAAGTCCTTCTTGGTTTTTAGCTCTTGTTCAATAAGATGAGCAATTACTTCGGTATCAGTTTGTGATTTAAATTTGTGACCCTTTTTCTCGAGTTGAGCGCGCAATTCCTGATAATTCTCAACTATTCCATTATGAACAACTGCAATTCGCCCATCACAAGAAAGATGAGGATGAGAGTTGGCGGCAGTGACGCCTCCGTGAGTTGCCCATCTGGTATGACCGATACAAACTTTTCCACCAAAATTTGGTAAATCTTTTTTCAAATTAAATCCACCGATTTTGCCAACTTGTTTGTGTATTAAAATTTTAGAATCAGATTTGGCTGCCAGTCCCCACGAATCATACCCCCGATACTCTAAACGTTTTAAACCTTCGACAACCGCCGGCATTCCGTCATTATCGCCGAAGTATCCTACTATTCCGCACATATTACCTCCAAAATTAAATAATAAAAATTAAATATTTTACTTTTATTTCTTCCATTGTTTGATGGCGCGTTGATAAATATCAGCGGTTCCCACATCAAACCAAAGTCCGTCGAAAATGTAGCCTCTTATCTGACCCTCTTCGATCAATTTCGGCAGAACCTCTTGCTCTAGCATAAAGCTAGATTTATTGGGAAAATATTTGGCAATTTTAGAATTAAGAACGTGTACTCCGGCAGTGACTAGATGAGAAACGTCAGCGGACTTTCTCGGTTTCTCCTTGAAATCAACCATCAGTTCGCGATGAATTCGAACTGATCCGTACTCAGAAGGGTCGGAAACAGATGTCAACGCAATCGTCATAATCGGATTATCCTGAAGATGAAAATCGATTAAATCAGCAAGATCGATGTCGATTAAAACATCTCCCCAAATCATTACGAAATCATCTTGACCCAAACTTGGCAGAGCAGTTTTTAGCGCGCCACCTGTTCCAAGGTCTTTTTTTTCATCGATGTAATGGATTTTGACAGAAAATCGTGAACCATCGCCAAAGTGATCCTTGATCTTATCTCCCAAGTGGCCAGTTGCAATGTAAATCTCGCGAATATTGTTTTTCTTGAGCAATTCAATTGTGTATTCAAGAATTGGTCTACCTCTTACCGGTAGCATCGCTTTAGGCAACTCATAAGTCAGAGGGCGCATCTTCGCACCCTTTCCACCAGCCAATATTAAAGCTTTTGAGACCCCTGGTTTAAAATGTGAACTAACTAAATATTCGAATGCGTGAGATCGATTTCTGATCTTCGTGCCGTCCACAAGAGAATCAACTCTCTGGAGTAAGTCTTGTCGCATCGTAATCGTAAATGGTTTTCTTTCCATAATGAACTATTTGGCACCCACGCCAACTTTAACAATTTTTTCGCCCTTGTCCAAAGAGAATCCTTTTGTCAATGCGAATTTAGTTAAAATATTCCAGAAATAGCTCAAAATGCAATAGGGCTTGAATCCGTCAACCAGCTCTAAGTCGAGACCGAACTCACTTAATTTTGAACCATTTCCGATCGTAAAAATATAACAACCGGTCTTTTCTCTCATCGAGATAAAGCGATCATAATATGGCTTATAGCGATCGGCAAAAAGTATAAATACTACGTCGCCTCTCTCTATAACCTCTTCGCTACCGTGAAGAATTTGAGTACCGGGAATGTATTTAGTTTTTTTCTTTGCGAGCTCATTAAATTTTAGTGCTACCTCTTCGCCGATTCCCAGCGACCCTCCCGTGAAATACACCGTTCTCGCACCCGAGATCAAAATTAAAAGTTTTGGATCAATCTCACAGCTTATATTTTTAGCCATCGCAGACGAAACATTTTTGAGCTCTTTGCTCGATAGAATATCTTCGCCCGCGAGATATCTGACTAGGCACTCGGCAACAACCGCTTGCTCGATAATAGACTTTGTTGCTGCAACTGCCTTCTCTTTGCCAGACTGCAACAAATAAACCTTGTGAGCCGCACGACCTAGTGGTGACGACTTACTAGAGGTGACTGCGAAAACTTTTTCTTTAGGAAACTTTTTTGCCAAGCCTAAAACCTCACGGGTTTGCCCGGAATTACTCATTAGAACCAGCGAATTATACGTTTTGGAGTTAATGTTGTAGCCTTCGCTCGCAAGAATAAACCTAACGTCCGGATGACTTTTAAGTTCGTTGATGGTCGCCTGACCGCGACCAGAGGGCATATAGAAACTTGAGCCCATCGCAGCAACCAAAACCGGTGGCTTTATATTTTTGATAAAATCTAGTATCGCATCGGTTTCAAGTGTTTTTAGATAATGAACGCCCTCTTGCATCTCGATCTCTAGATTCGTCATCTTTTCTCCGTTATAAATCATCTATATTAAAATATTTGTTAGTATCTATGATGTTATCATAAATTATCATAATATTGTCAAGTAAAGCCATTTGAGATAAGATTTTGCCATGAAAAAAATTGATCTGCACATACACACTCATTACTCCGACGGAATACATTCTGTCGAAGAAACATTTGAACTCGCAAAAAAAGCTGGCATCGAGGTCTTAGCAATCACCGATCACAACTGGCATCAACACATCAAAAATAATGCTGAAATTGCCAAAAAACACGGACTTGATTATGTCCAAGGTATCGAGATCAGTTCGCTCTTTGAAGGCAAAACAGTCCATATACTTGGATATTCAAAAAGTTTTGATTTTGAAAAATTAGGCGCTGGGCTAGATAAGTTAATAAAAGGCTACGACCAAAGAGCGAGACAAATCGTAGAAAATATCAATACAAACAAAACTGCAAAGATTGACTATGAAGATATGACCAAGAAATTCAAGGGTTGTATCATGAATTTTCCGATACAAATCGAGCTGGGTAAATCTCTCAAAATGGCACCATTGGATACAAAATTGGAAGAAATATACAAAAAACATATAGAGCCATTTGGAGACTGGCTCGTCAAACCAGAAGAAGCAGTCGATATTATTCACAAAAGTCGTGGCATCGCAATCTTGGCTCATCCGGCCGTTGCATGGAGAAAGCTAGGCAAAGAGAGCTTTGATCGTCTTATGGCCACGCTTATGGAGGCTGGGATTGACGGACTCGAGGCAAGCCACTCCGAACAAAGCGAGGCAGAAGAAAAAGAGATTGTCGAACTTGCAAAAAAACACGACCTCATAATCACTGGTGGATCAGATTTTCATGGACTAGAGGTTCACCCTCATCGAAAAATCGGCGAGAAAGGACTGACTCGCAAACAATACGAGAAAATCCTAAAGAGACTTGATTGCGTTTAGTCTTTATTTTAATCTCAAATTATAGTACGATCACACCTGTAAAGACGTGCGTTTGAAAATATGCCGAGGTGGTGAAATTGGTATACACGCTACGTTCAGGTCGTAGTGATCGCAAGGTCGTGCAGGTTCAAGTCCTGTCCTCGGCACCACAAAAAATACACTCTTTTCTGAGTGTATTTTTAATTTATCAGGTTAAAACTATTTAATTTTTTTCTCGTAGAAATGCCATGAAAGAACCTGAGCAAATCTATCTGATTCACATGAGCATGTTGGGCTAACCAAGAAACCTTTTAGTTTTGGCGAAACCATATAATTTGACTTCAGACTTGGGTATGTAACTGATACTTTTTCAGTTTCTACAGCTTTGTTGATCTGATCCAATAGAGTAGTTTTCTTGGTGGCGTCAGCTTCTGATCGATATGATTCGAGAAGATTATCAAGATCAGCATTTGCTAACTCAGCAAAATTCTGACCAGCTCCAGACCTCTCTGAAGAATGATAAAACAAATATGGATCATGTGTCTGGCCTTCGGACACGAGAATATACAAAAAATCATAGTCCCTCTTGGGAAGATCCTCTTTCAAAGCATCTTTCAGGGTAACTTTTCGCTCTTTTACGTCAACCCCAGCAGCCTTCAATTTGGCAACTAATGCTATGAAATCAGCATCTTCCTGCTCGCCGTTGACCTCGAGAATATCTAAAGTTGAGATACCATCTGGCTTTTGACCATTTAGCAACTGAGTTCTGGTAGCAGTCTTTTTAAGGGTTGGGCGGGAAGAATTGATAAACAAATAATGCCTCTTGCCAAGTGTTACCTCTTTGTTTTGCCAATCATCCGGCTTTTTATCAAGGCCCAATGCTCCAGAAATTTTATTTCTATCGGCCGCTTTTTGCAAAGCCGCTTTATCGGGATAAATTCTCACTATAAATCGATCAATATATGGTTTATTTAAATGATAATTGATATTTCTCTTCAAGCGAATTTCATTATTTGTTTTCTTATCCACCAGATATGGCCCATAAGGAAAAACCGGCTGAGCCAAGTCGGTTAGAAAATTAGCGTTAGGAGCTTCAAGTTTGAGGGATAGATTCTTAGCATCGATCGCTTGAGCAACGGCCGAATCGGCATAGGAGGGGTTATTCTTGAGTAAATCAGATATTTCGTATGAACTGACCTTGTCTACAAGAGAGAATTTATAGGTCAACTTATCTGGGGAAATCTCCCAAGATAGGGCCAAATCAGGGCTAACTGCACCTTTTTCGTCGATTCTAGTCAGACCAGACTTGCTCAAACGCCCCAGATCGACCGAATCGACCGAACTAGCTACCATTCCCTCTATATAGGTCCCGCCGTCCCGAGGGACTGAATTTTTCATCTGAGAGGCTGCATAGACCCATCCAGTTGAGGTCAAAACGACCAAAAGCGCAATTAATACGAGTGAAATCTTTTCACCACTGGTGAAAACTTTTTTCCAGTTTTTAGCAATAAATCGAAATGTATTTAATTTAACATGGCTGAAGCCACGTAAGGGAATTTCCATAGTGCTATACTGCCAAGTGAAGGCGTAGGTATAAGTGAGTTAAGATTGCTACCACCAGTACGACCGCAGATGCGATGGTGGCATTATACAAAAATTTCTCGATGCCCCTCTTGGACCTAAAGACATTAGAATCCGATGCAAAAGCGCCACCAAGACCGGTGCTTCGTTGCTGTAACAACACTGAAGCAATGATCAGGGCGGAAAAAACAAATTCGATGATTGTTAATGCTTTTAGCATGACGGGACATAGTGTACCCTTTTCGTCAACGATGTCAAGCCCCCATACCTTATACTTTTGCAAATTTACCCCGAACAAGTGGCGAACAAAGTCATAAATGACCAAGCCCCAAATCCGAATGACCAAAAAAATCCTAAATTTCAATTTCCAAATATCCAAACAAAAAAACCGCTAAAGCGGAATTTTGATGGAGCGGGTGATGAGACTCGAACTCACGGCCTTCTCCTTGGCAAGGAGACGTTCTACCACTGAACTACACCCGCAAAACTGAATTTGATACTACCTCAAATCTTGACTTTTGGCAAGATTTGTGGTATATTTTCGCCTTTGCTAAGGAGGAAGATCAGTACTCCTGAGCAAGAAGTTTGACATCCATGGGGTTGCCGCGCCCCTAAAGCGGTAGAAAAAGAAAATGAAGCTCACAATCGTGCGCGAGGTGCATCCCGACGGAACCGTCGACTACAGAGTGATGGGCTCGGAGACCGAGCTCGAGGACTGGCTCGCCTCTAAGGGAGCAACGCACCTCGAAGAGACGTGGAAGCTACTCGACAACCACCTGGTCATAGTGCCCGCCGAGGGCACTAGACAGGCCTACATCACGACCGCTCATGGCGAGTACTGCTATCCGCAGTTCTCGGCCTTCGTAGAGAAGGAATGCGAGGAATCGCCCAATGTGCGTCTCGCCAACGCACAGAGCAAGATCGCCTTCAGCGGCAAGCTCATCGCCAAGAAGCAGGGGTGCGGCGACATCAATGTCGCCTACATCTTTGCGCGCAAGCTCGCCAAGCGGACCGTTCTGGTCCAGGTGGTTCAGATCCAACGCAATGGACCGAACAACGTTGAGTTCTTATCCAGCCTGACCGACACGATCGAGGTTCCCGACGGCAAGGCGATCTGGGGCTCAGTAGCCGCAATGATCGTCCAGCGCAGCGCCCATCTGGCCTGCTCCGACGAGCACCTCACCACCACGTGGGACACCGAGCTCCCGCTCGAGTAGTCTCGCCTATGACCACGGCGATCAAACTGGAGAGATAACCAGAACGATAGCCAAGGCCAACCAATGGCCCCATTCGTGATTCCAAAGTCGAAAGACAGAGGATGAAACGAGTGGGGCCGTTTGCGTTTATTAACCCATCAGACTCTTGACTTGTGCTCGCTTTTAAAGTATGTTTTTGCGATTACTTTTTGTACACAAGTAACGCACAGTCACGTGGATTAAGGCCTTGAGCCCGACCACCGCAGGGAATTAGCAATGGATTTTATGATGGGCAGCAACAGCAGAGCTTACCATGTCCGCAAGCTCCGCGGCAAAACTGGCTGCGGGAAGCAGCTACAGGGCCCTTATCAGGTTAGGGACATTGCCCTCCTTGAGCGTCGGGGAATCAAGAGGTGCAACCACGCCGGTTGCCGCAAGGGGTAGTACCAGCACAAGCGGAATCACGAGAGAAGGAGAAATCCAATGCTGCAGACAAGCCGCACAACCGCCAAAGGGCGGGTGTCGTACCGGCTGTATGGAACTATAGCCGAGCTACGCAAGTGGCTACGGGCCAACGGCTGCATCCAGCAAGAGAAGACCGTGTGGATGCACGGGACTCACAAGCTGGAGCTGGGCTCCTTCGACAAGGGGGCGACATTCCAGATGGACATCGGGAACGATGCCCCCCTACCCCTGAAGATCGCGGCGGAAGCCGAGGCCCACAGGGGCACACCCGAGCTGCGCCAGATCATCTGCGCATTCATCAGCGCAGCTCACAATCCCGACTGACGTCCGGAACCTACCACAGGCCCCAAGCGAGAGATCGCTTGGGGCCTTGTGCTTTTATAAACCATTCAAAGCTTTATTTTTACCCTAAAAATGCTAAGATACTCCTAGTTGGTCTTCCTCCTTCGGTCTTACTGTTCAAGTGATTGCATCCTCTACGAACAGTGCGACCTGCGGAAGGGCAAGGGCGACCGAGATGGTTTGATGTTTAATATGGCCTGGTGACCGAGTGGTTAGGTAGGAGTCTGCAAAACTTCGTACAGCGGTTCAAATCCGCTCCAGGCCTCCACCCTTCGCCCCGCAGAGCGGGGACTACGGGCGGCAAACCACAAATAACTTAAAGCTGAAAACGCAAAAGTAAAAGCAAAGAATTTCGGTCATTTGACTTTTTAGCTTTAACCTTTTACATTGCGACGAAGGAGCATTATGGGTAAAAAGACAAAAAACAAAAAACTTAAAAGAATTTTACGAGCTCAGGCACTTGCTTCTAATGCGCAAACCGAGAGCGTTACTGTTCTCGCAACAGATGAAAATGGAGAGATTAAATCCACACCAGCTGTTACGAAACAGGAAGCTGAAGTAATTCAAGTATCGGAAGACAAGAAAGAAGTCAGGCACGAAATTAAAAAGATCCTAATTACGATTGCGGTCTTAGTCCTCATAATCGTTGCTGTTGACCTAGTTAATAGCCGCACGGATATCATCTTGAAAATTGGTCAGTTCTTCGCGGACAAGTTAAATCTGAATTTATAAACCCGAAATCAGAAATCGGAAGCTCGAAAAAATTCCCAAAATCAAAAAATCAAATTCTGGTTTGGATATTTCGGATTTCTGGCTTCAGCTAGACAGGGTCTAGCTATTCCACGGTCTGTCTGGATGCTTGAGAATCACGTAGTCAAACCTGTCCATTGTTTGTGAAGTTTTTTCGTTGAACAAAGGATTGCCACCCGAATATACGGTACCAGAAGGATCACCATATTGGTTTAAACCATTATCCGATATCCACTTCTCAATCTTTGACCTCTCCTCGGAGGTAATAACATCGCCTGTAGCAATTATCTCTTTACCCGGCAAAATCAAATGAACTTTTTTTTGTGATTGAATCAATAAGCCAGAATATGCCGGAAGGGTCGAACCGAGCGGAAATTCGGTAGTATTTAGAGTCTCGCTTCCTGCGGTTCGACTAACAGAATAAGCCTTTGACAAAGTCCCATTATCGATCGCGTCCTTGAGCGTATAGCTGGTCCCCGACTCCGAACCGTCATCGGCTAGTTCCTTAACACTTATTTTATCTCCCGCAAGTATCATTCTCTTAGAGTACGGATTGCCGATTTGATTCCAGCCAATATCCAATGGAACCGTATATGATTCAGAAATATTTGTCGCAGCCTTTGTCTCTGGTAAATTGTACTCTCCACCGCCAGCATCATACAGCCAAAAACCAACACCGGGCTTAATAAACGAGGCGTTGTCACCAGAGTTAAGATCGAGATATTGGGCAGTCGAGGGCTGATATACATAAGCCCACTTATCCTTGAGTGCACTCAGGAACTCCTTTATCGCTGAAGTTGTGAAAACGTACGGAAGCGAAATAAAGTTATATCCAGCGGTTAATTTTATCTTATCCAAGGACGTTGCGTTTACTTGAAACACGCCGGAGGCAAGCTGCGTTACGCCAGTTGTTGTTGAGCAGGATCCAAGAGATAGTATTCCGCACCCAACTCTTTGATTTTTTGGAGAAAAAACTTTTGCCTCAAGTTGTGAAATCGAACCAGAGGTAGCAACCACAGTTGCTTTGATTGGTTGCACTTTGTTTGTATTGCTTTTTAGCTCCCCAATATACATATAAAAACCCGATTCTGGTCGGGAATCAAATCTGGAGGCCTCATCCGTTTCAAATCGCCTAATAAATCCTGGCTGACCAGAAGTAGTGGATGTTGACGAACTAATCGTGCCATTTAAATTAACACCATCCCCAGCAACTAAAACATACATATTTGAGATCGTTGCCTGTCCTCGGTTTGATATTACAAGATTAGCTGAAAATTCTTGGCCCGACTTCACCTGAGCAGGAAGATTTTCGAGCTTAACAGTTGCGGCAGAATCAGCAATTGTGTCAGCATTGATTGCATTTCGTCCCTGCGCAAGATATAGAGCGCCAAATCCCAACACAAAAACCGACAGAACTGCTATCACAGCCAAATAAGCACCTTTTCCAAATGTGGTTTTCTGCTCTAGCCTAGGCTCTAACTTCTTGACTTCGAGCAGACCAAAAGGATCTTCCATAAATCCATTTTATCACAGATAAAATAGAAATTTTAAATTTTAAATTTTAAATTTTAAATTATTGAGCTGCTTCGCAGCGATTATAAGGAGTATCGTTTTTCGTCGAAATATTTCTTTATCAAAAAGAAACCAATCCCAGCAATTAACGAGAGGATTGATAAAACAACCAAATTCGGTCCTGTCTCAGCCTCGTCAATGGCTTCTTGTGAGGTGACAACGGTCAGCGAATAGCCGGGAGTTGCTGTCGTATACGTAGAGACATAATTGCTCGTTGCAGTAGATGTTGGCGTTGTGTTTAATAGAGGCAGACCAAGCGGAGGTTCTGTATCAGACTCAGCCAAAACAGATGTCCCCACAAAAAGAAGCGCCACAAAAACAAATAATGTTAGTCCTGCTCTATATTTCATCTAAAATATTATACCAATTATTGCACTGGAGTAGCAAATATGAGCAAGCGCTTGAGATTTGTACCCACAGGTATGCAGGTCATGAGGGTTAGCTGAGATTGCGACGAGCTGAAGTATTTGCCAACCTCCGAAGGCTTGACCTCAAGTGTTGACGAAATTTTATAATAATAAAATTTGCCCTTGTAAGTTACAACTACCTGATCGTCTTTTTTTAACTCAGGCAGTAACGCAAAGACCGTGTTAAATTCGCCTTTTTTCCACCAATAATTCGAACTATGACCAGTCAGGAAAATATTTCCATTTTCGCCTGGCTTAACTGAGCCCTGAACGTGTACAACATGTTTTTCAAGCTCGCTGGAAATTTGCTCCGAAGTAGTATCCCAGCCGATCGGGGCTTTTACACCAATTTTAGGTATGAAGATCGTATTATCAGCATATTGATTGATATCCGGAGCTGAGATATTTTGAGTTGATTGAATTGGTAGCGCTGGATCTGTTACAAGAGATTGACCGAACTGATTTTCCTTGCTGGGCAGACGATTAGAATACGCGATTTTCATTTGGTCCAGAGTAGGGAATTCAAACCTTGTTCTATTGGGCGAGAATTTATAAGCACCAATTTGATAATAGGCCGGCAGATTTACCATCATAAATGCGACAAAAGAGAAAAAGGCAATTAAAAAAATATTCTTTAACAACTCGCTAAAGAAAGTCCTCTCGCGGATCTTTTTTGGCTCAATATCGTTCAAATCGTAGCCAACAGAATCAAGTAGCATTTTCTATTCTTTCAATTTTTTCACTTTGAAATTTCCTGAATGCAATAAAACCAAGACCAAACGGAAGCCAGTAATTAATAATTCTGTAAACAAATACTACAATAGTCGAAAGCTCGACTGGCACCTGTAGGTTGGTCAGGACGAAAATCATTGCTACCTCAACAACTCCTATTCCTCCTGGAGTTATGGAAACTAGAGTAAATAAAACTCCTATCGCATAAGTTGTGATCAAAATCCCTGGATAAATCGGGAATTTGAAAGCTAAAAACAGATAATACAGAGTAAGAATATCGATTATCTCGATCAGTAAGACATGAAATACCGGAAGCCAAAGCTCCCTCCACTTGGATGCGATAATTTTCAAACAGGCATTTACTTCAGTGCTGGCAATGTGAACATCGACTTTGTGAATGACTTTTTTACGACTTATCAACCTTGTCCAGAAGTTCGCGATCATTGCCACAAAGCTAAAAAGTTTTTTGACTCTTGCGGCTTGCTCGAAAGCCGCAATTAATGCCACCAGAATTATTAAAATCATTCCGAATAGAATTGCAGCAGTAATAATCTGATATTTGTACAACTGGTGGTTAAATAACAGGTAAAATAACCCGAACAATAATAGCAGCACAAAAACACCGTAATATATGAAATAACCGAAGAAATTTACGAATGTAGCTCTGGATTTGCTCATCCCGTGTCGCTGTGCCTCCGAAATAAAAACCGCCATGCCGGAAAGCCCTCCGGTGGGCGCTGCAAGATTAATGAAATTTGCAGAAAGAGACAGCGTCACGAGTCGCTTGAGAGAATCTTTTGCACCAAAAAACTCATAAAGCGTCTGATAAAATGCTCCTCTATTGATGATTGAAAGTATCTGAATCGCAATAACTGCCAATATAAAATACCATGAACCCTTAGAGAGAATGTCGGCGGCCTGAGTAATCGTTCCAAACTGTCTAAAAAGAAAATAAATAAAAACACCTGAGGCTAGAAGCAAAAGGCCCTTGTAGAGATATGCTATTTTTTTACTCTGAGCCATTTTTGTAAATCACCGTAATAAAAGTTTTAATATCTTCTTCGCGATTTTGAGGATCGCGACGTGCCGAAAAAAACCTAGAATCGTTATACGTGTCGATTCCGCAATCCAGTACATTTTCCCCCTTTATGCCAATTTGATCAAGGGCAAAAAATACCGCACCTGTCATATCAAAATACATTTTTGAGGATTTTTCAATAAGAAATTTCTCCCATCGAGTACCTTGAAGACCGGAAATAACGTCGTCGCCAACCTCGTAATGATTCACCCTGATATGAGGGCCTAAGAAAATCTTTGCTTTGGCAAGTGGCAATGAAAAATTTTCTAGAGATTTTATGATGCCATTCGCAAGACTTTTTCTTCCGCAATGTATTGCGCCAATTGTGTCCCCGTCAAAATACATAATTGGGACACAATCTGCCGATCTGACGGCAATAATCAGATTCTCTTGAGTCAATGCCCCGTCACAGCTTCCTGCAGAACCACCCTCAGTAACAAAATTGATATCTGACCCGTGATGCTGCTCACAATAGACAACCGGCAGATCAACACCGATTTTTTTAAAATATTTTTTAGAATTAGTGTCAAAAGTCCCGTTAAAAAGCGCCATCGAGCCGTCTGTAATTTCGGATGAGAAAATGCTAACTTTTGTGTCAAAATTAAATTCCATCTTTTCCCTTTATTTAGACCTGTACTGTAATGCTTCGACTATGTGCGAAACCTGAACTTCGCTAGACGATTCAAGATCTGCAATCGTTCTAGCAATTCTTTTAATTTTTAGATATGACCTCATCGAAAGGTCTAATTTGTCAACGGCTTGCTCCAGCATGATCTCACACTCCGCATTTAAGATCGAGATTTTTTCAAGATCACTCTTTGATAAAGCAGAATTTAATTTGAGTTTAGCTAAAATATTCTTAGATCGATTTAGTTGAATTGCACGAGCGGCGCTCACTCTGCCCCTAACCGCCAACGAACTCTCTTCTTTCTTTTTCGATTTAAGACTCTTGAGCGGAATTTTTTCAACCTGCAGATGCAGGTCGATCCTATCAAGCAATGGTCCTGAAATTCTTTTCTTGTAAGCAACTATTTGGCTCGAGCTACATGTACATTCATGTTTTTCATCACCCAGATAACCGCAAGGGCACGGGTTTTGTGCAGCAATCAGGATAAAGTCGGCCGGATAGATGATCGATCCTTGAGCTCTAGAAATCGTGACCACACAATCTTCTAGCGGCTGGCGCAAAGCCTCGAGCACCATTCGTGGGAATTCCGGAAATTCATCCAGAAATAAAACTCCTTTATGGGCCAGCGAAACTTCGCCCGGCTTGGGATAAGTACCACCGCCTATCACCGCCACAGCCGAAGTCGTGTGATGAGGAGAGCGAAATGGGCGGGTTTGAACAAAGGGAAGCTTCTCCGACAAAAGCCCTGCAACAGAATAAATCTTAGTTACTTCGAGCATTTCGGGCTCTGTTAGTTGAGGTAGGATTGAAACAATGCTCTTAGAAAGTAGCGTTTTGCCACCTCCGGGAGAACCTGACAGCAGGATGTTATGTCCTCCAGAAGCAGCGATCTCGAGCGCTCTTTTTGCCTGAGATTGGCCGACAATATTTGCAAAGTCATAATCCGCAAAGTCTTGGGAGTATTCTAATCCGTGTTTTTTGGAAATTTCAAAAACACTCTTGCCTGATGTAATAGCGAGATAAATTTCTTTTAAATTTTTTGGGGCATAAATTGCGATATCGGAAACCAAACTTGCCTCCTGCAAGTTTCCAGCCGGAATAACAAGTTTGAATTTTTTTGCCTTAGCTAAAGATGCGGCCTGAACAATTGCCTTAGTCACCTTGATCTGGCCACCAAGCGAAAGCTCTCCCATGAAAATGGTCTTCTGAATTTTTACTTCATCAATTAATCCGGAAGCTACTAGAATTCCAATCGCAATCGGTAGATCGTATGCGGGGCCTTCCTTTTTGATACTAGCTGGGGCAAGATTAACGACGATTTTTTTCTGTGGAAAATCAAAACCGGAGTTTTTAAGTGCCAGCCTAACCCGCTCTTTTGACTCCTCAACCGCCTTGTCTGGTAGTCCCACTATAGTCAAAGACGGTATACCTGCTCCTACATCAACCTCAACCTCCACGAGTTGAGCCTCGAGACCATGCGACACCGTCGAATAAATTTTTGACAGTCGCTCCATTACCTAAAATTATAGTTGCTCTCTTGATAAATGCAAAGTATTTGAGTAGTATTTCGCAAATGGAAAGAAAAATCATTTGCATTGTTGGTCCAACTGCCTCCGGGAAGACATCCTTGGCAGTTTGGCTTGCCAAGAAACTTAAAGCCGAAATCATCTCCGCCGATTCTAGACAGGTTTACAAAAAACTCGATATTGGCACCAGCAAAGATTTAAAAGGTTATGGCAAGGTCAAATACCATCTAATTGATGTTTGCAAAGCAGAAGAAAAATTTACCCTCTTTGACTGGCTCGATCAAGCTCAAAAAGGAATCGAAATATTGTTTGAAAAAAATATAGTTCCAATTGTTGTTGGAGGCACCGGACTTTACGTGCAGGCACTTGTTGAGGGATTCGAAAGCCATCAGCCGTCAGCAGTCAGCGTTCAGCATAAAAAATATAATAGGGAAGAACTGGACAAGAAAACCTTGACACAATTACAGAAAATTTATTCGCAATTCGAGACTCGCAAGTCGCAAATCGATTTAAACAATCCTCGTCGTTTAATTCGAGCAATCGAATTGTCGCAAGAGGGGACCAATCCGACAAAGAAAAAACCGGATTTTGAAGTTTTACAAATTGGAATCATACGAGATCGGGAAGAATTATATAATAGAATCGATGGATTAGTTGATCAATGGTTTGAGGAGGGATTTTTGGAGGAGGTTAGGGGCTTAATTGACAGTGGCGTTTCAATTCAATGGCTCCACGATATTGGTCTAGAGTATCGAATTGTCAGTGAATATATATTAAATGGCGAGCAACCTAACGAATTTGACGAGATGAAGCAAAGTATTAAATTTGCTATACATCATTACGCCAGAAGACAATTAACTTGGTTTAGAAGATTTACCGAGATAAAATGGGTCAATAATCGAGAAGAATCACTCGAGATCGCTAAAAATTTCTTAAAACTTTGAAATAGGGGATAAATTAGTGCTATAATTTTTCTAATGAGAAAAATAATTTTAGCAATCGTAATATCCTTGATTCCGATGAGCGCTTATGCTGCGGTTCAGTCTTCGGCCGACTCAGTAAGCGGGACGGTCCAGAGCGCTGCTGGTTCAGTCGGTGTGGCAGTTCAAAGTGCCGCTGGTTCAACCGGCGCGACCACCCAAAGCGCCGCTGGCTCAACTGGTACAACCGTCCAGAGCGCAGCAGCCGAGCGCTCTGGCACCCAACAATCCGCAGTTATGAGTACTTCTATCGTTATTCCTCCATATAAAATTGGGGATTGCGTAACAATGCTCGGCGGAAAATGGCAACAGCTATCGGACGGTACTTGGGCAGAGCCAAATGATCCAATTAATACCTGCCTAAGCGGAGGCAACGCTGGATTTAATATTGGAATGATCCCAGGGAGCATTGCTAACGCAGGATCATTAAACGGACTAACAGGAATTGCGGCTTTACTTGCACTAAACAACAACTCCACCAATCTTGGCAACCTAAGTTCAAACGAGTGGTTTATAAATTGTGTCTTGACTCAGTCAATTATAGCTCGCCCAGAATGCCAAGGTCTCAACGGAGTTCTAGCCAACTCTGGACTCTATAACAACCTAGGAAACACAGGACTGCTTGGATCAGTTGCCAACGGTCTACTGAACACGCAGCTCGGAGTAAATTCAAATTCAAACACCTTTTTTGCTAACGTCGGAGACTATGGTGTTGCAGTCAATGTGCCGACCAAAGACAAAACAACTACTAAAATATTAAGCATTCTATCTATGGGTTGGACTCTAAGCCACCTGTTCTAACTCTTTTATCAACTTGAGCCAAGACTCTTTTGAGAGATTTTCTGCCCTTTGATCTAGGTCAAATCCCGCTTTTTTGGCAATTTCAACTTGAGTTTTTTGATCAATTCTTAAAGTTGAGAATAGTGAATTTTTGATCTTTTTTCTTTTACCAGCAAATCCCATCTTGATTATTCTCATCGCTTTTTTAATATCTACGTCTGGTTTTGAAATATTTGAAATATTTAAAACCGCCGAATCAACCTTAGGGACAGGGTAAAAATTGCTTTTAGAAACATGCTCGATTATCTTTGCGTCACCAAAAAGCTCGATCAGAACCGTCAGAAGACCCCTGTTTGAGTTGCTGGGACCGCTCGAGATCCTTTCCGCCACCTCTTTCTGAAGCATAACCGTGATCGAAGTAGGTAAAGTCGGACAAGCCGTTAAGAGCTGAATAAGAATTGGCGAACCGACGTTGTAGGGGAGATTTGAAATAACTTTAAATGGCTTTATAACCAAGAGATTGGGGATTAGCAATAATGCGTCTTGGCAAATTACTTTTGTTCTTTTGTTTTCAAATTGATCTCTGGTTATTGCGCAAAGATCAAAATCTTTTTCTACGAGAATAATCTCGCGAGCAGGGGACTTAAAAATTTCGCGAGTTAAAATACCAAGACCAGGACCAATTTCGAGAATCGAATCATTAGAATTTATATCGGCAAACTCGACCATGTTTTTAACAACAAGTTCGTTTGTCAAAAAGTGTTGGCCTAAACTTTTTTTAGCCCATCTGTGATCTTTTTTAATACTGGCAATAATTTCGTCGCGTGTCATTACCACCTCCCGGCATAGCCGTGAGTAAGCGCCCACGCGGTCACAAATATCTGCGACCTAGCATCATAAATACTCGCGCCTGCGAAACCAGCTTTTTTGGCGGCATCAGCCCAGAAGCCTTCGGTATACTGAAATAAGCCAATGTATGGCCCAGCTGGGTTAACCGAGTCAGGATGGCCGTTTGACTCTTTTTTCATTAACGCGCATAGCTTATTGGGGTCTAGGTTATTTTTGATCGAAGCAGCGATGACATCATCGTTGTATTTACACCAGCCGATGATTACTGGTTTCGTTCCGATTTTAACAATTTCAGTAACAGATTCGGTTATGGTTGAGGTTTTTACCAAAATCCGTGATATTTCAACACCGTCCTCGCGCCTAACAGAATAGGTGAGTTGCTTTTTGCCATTTTGGCCTTTTGTAGCAACAGTTGTTTTGCCTTGATCTAGTGTTGGATCATCAATTTTTTTTATCTGGTAGGGGACCGGTTGAAATTCGTCAATTTGAGCGATAGAAACACGCGTTATTTTAATTAAATTATCCGCGACAGGCTCGTGCGTTCCCCTAGTTGGAGAAATTACATCTTCATTTGCTAATTCAACCCCACCATCTTTCAAAATGTCCTCTACCCTCCCCTTAAACGAAGAAATCTCGTACTGTTTTTTTCCATCCATGATTGTATATTTAGGGGCTTCAAAGACTACCACGAGCCCAGCGATAGAGAGATGCGGATCAAAAATTTTGACGGTTTTAGTGGTGCGGCTATTTACGAGCTCGCCAATCAACCTCTCGCCAGGAAGGATATAGTGAAATTCGGGCTTTGGGATTAATTCATCCTCATTAAAATTAGCTATCTGGATCGCTCTCCCCTGCAGATAGGTGTCAATACTATCCTGAGCCTCAGATTTGTGGGCAACTGAAAGTACAGCCGTGATCAAAAAAAATAGGATAAGTAGGTAATTAAATTTCGATATTTTCAACATATTTTTCCGGTAGTTCTGCCAAGAATCTTGATGCAATACAGAACTGCAATTGGCCATATTGATATTTAGTTTTTGAATAAGAAATATATAGTCGTTCCATTGCCCTTGTCATACCAACATAGAACAATCTTCGCTCTTCTTCAAGCTCATACTGCTCGAGCTGTGACTGGGAATGAGGAAATGTCCCCTCTTCCAAGCCTGATATGAAAACAATCGGATATTCCAGACCCTTTGCCGCATGTACCGTCATTAACGTCAAGTAATTATCAGACTCCTTGAGATCGTCAATATCTGACACCAAGGCAACTGACTCCAAAAACGAGTTAGTATCTTCGAACTCGGCAGCAACATTTTTAAGCTCTTCGATATTTTCAAGCCTACTCGCCGATTCAAAGCTACCATCATTAAGAAAATCCCTGTAGCCGCTATTTTTCATAACCGAATCAATAATTATATCGGTTCGACGATTTTTAGAAATATCATCTTGAATCTTTCGAACTGCATTCATAAATAGGGCAAACTTGGGAATTTCTTCCTCAGCTTTATCCCCAAGAGTCAAAATCTTATCGAGTGTTTTCTCGCCTATCCCCCTCGGCGGCACGTTAATTATGCGAGAAAGTGAAATTGAGTCACTCGGATTTTGAGCAAATCGAAGATATGCGAGAACATCTTTGATCTCTTTTCTTTCGTAAAACTTCAATGCTCCAACAATTTTATATGGCATCTGTCGACGATTGAGTGCTTCTTCATATGCGCGAGACTGAGCATTGGTTCGAAATAAAACCACAAACTCTTTGAGCTCTCTTCTCTCGCCAACCTGAAGTGAAGCAATTTCGTCTAGAATAAAATCAATTTCATCGTTTTTATTTTCACTGGCTAGCACAAGAACAGGAGCTCCCCCACCTCGAGTCGTAAATAGATTTTTTTCAGAGCGCATTTCGTTATTTTTGATGACCGCTTGTGCCGACTCAATTATAGGAGTTCGGGATCGATAATTTTGCTCCAAATAAATTATTTTAGCATCAGGATAATCCTTTTTAAAATCAAGAATATTTTGGAATTTCGCTCCTCTAAAAGAATAAATGGATTGCCAATCGTCCCCTATTGCAAAGATATTTCTATGTTTTGATGCCAATAGTTGCAAAAAGATATATTGCGCATGGTTCGTATCCTGATATTCGTCCACCAAGATATAACGAAAGATCGATTGATACTTGCCTAGTATTTCAGGATTCTTTTGAAAAACTTCGACTGTCCTAAATAATAAATCATCAAAATCAAGCGCGTTGTGATTTTTGAGAGTCTTCTCGTAGGCAAAATAAATTTTACTAACTATTTCCTGAAAATGATCAAACGCAAATGACTGATATTGCTTTGCGCTCATCAGCTCACCTTTAGCCCCCGAAACGTAGCTTCTAACTGCTCTTGCGTTGTATTTCTTCTCATCTATCCCCAGGTCCTTCATGCATTTTTTTATCGCACGAAGAGAATCATCTGAATCAAAAATAGTAAAATCTTTTGTGTAATCGAGGGCTTCAATTTCACGATGTAAAATTTTTACACAAATAGAGTGAAATGTTCCAAGCCAAGGCATCTGCGACCTCGAGATATTCGAACCCGATCCTAGAAGCCTTTCGACCCGAACCCTCATTTCGTTCGCGGCCTTATTTGTAAATGTAACCGCCAAAATATTATTTGGCTTTACGCCCTTTTCCTGCATCAAATAGGCGATTCGGTGAGTTAAGGCTTTCGTCTTGCCAGATCCGGCTCCAGCTAGAATTAGAACCGGCCCAGCGGTAGTTAAAACTGCTTCTTTTTGCTGCTCATTCAGAGTGCCAAGTATATCCACCGAACTAGCTTATCAACTTGAGCTTTGAGTTGCAAACCTACGCCCCCGCAACAAACAGAAGCTGACGCCCATTGCTTACGAATGAAGGCAAGGGTAAAATCTAATACATGAAGCATCACGAAGCCCCAAAATTAATCCACGCATCAATTTGGATAATTGCATCAATATTAGCTGTGGTATTTGCTACAAGCATAACCATTTACACTTACAACTCCTATATCGAAAAAATAAGCGGAGCCTTAGAAGCAGACATCAGCGCAGATATTCTGAATCAATAGAACTAAATAATCTTTTCTATCTCTTCTCGATCAAGAGTTTCTTTTTTGATTAGGGCTTCTGCAAGTTTAGTGAGTTTGGTTTTATTTTTTGTCAGAACATTTTCAGCTTTTTTTTCACCCATCAGAATCATCTTTTCTATTTCGGAGTCAATCTCACCAGTAATTTTTTCACTGTAATTTTTGTGCTCAGCCAACTCTCTTCCCAAAAATACTAGTTCGTCGCGCTGGCCGACTACAACAGGTCCAATCACGTCAGACATTCCATAAACCTGAACCATATCTCTGGCAATCTTAGTAGCGCGCTCTAAGTCATTCGAGGCACCTGTCGTGAGCTTGTTAAAGACAATTTTTTCAGCAACACGTCCCGCAAGCAGCTCAGCGATATCATTGATAAATTCATCTTTAGATCGCATGTACTTATCTTCGGAAGGAATGCTCCAAGTATAGCCGAGCGCCATCCCTCTTGAGACAATAGATATTTTTTGCAAAGCCTGATCATCTTTAACGGACTTGCCAACAATCGCATGTCCCGCTTCGTGAAAAGCTGCAATTTTCTTTTCGTTAATCGACATTACCTTACTTTTTCTCTCTGGACCGAGAGTCACTTTTTCGATAGCTTCGAAAATTATATTTTCGGAAATTTCTTTCAAACCTTTGCGAGCCGCCAAGATGGCCGCTTCGTTCATCACATTTCTCAAATCAGCTCCGCTCATTCCAGCTGTATTTGCTGCCACATGCTCCATCGAAGCGTTCTTCGCGATGGGTTTATTTTTGACATGAATGTTAATAATTTCTTCTCGTTCTTTTTTATCGGGTAGATTTAGCACAACCCTTCGGTCAAAGCGACCGGGCCTTAACAGTGCCGGATCCAATACATCTGGTCGATTGGTTGCGGCTAGAACAATAACCCTTGTATCAGTCTCAAACCCATCCATTTCAACTAAAATTTGATTGAGTGTTTGTTCGCGCTCATCATGAGACCCGCCCAGTCCGGAGCCTCTCTGTCGGCCAATCGCATCTAACTCATCGATAAAAATTACACATGGCGCATTTCTCTTAGCTTTAGTAAATAGATCCCTCACACGAGAAGCGCCAACTCCGACGAACATTTCCACAAACTCAGAGGCCGATATTGTAAAGAATGGCACTCCGGCTTCCCCCGCAACGGCTCTAGCAAGTAAAGTTTTCCCAACTCCGGGGGAACCAACCAACAAAACACCTTTTGGAATCTCCGCCCCCAAAGCCTTAAATTTATTTGGATTTTTTAAAAATTCCACTACCTCCTGAAGCTCTTCTTTCGATTCTTTCAGTCCCGCAACATCGGCAAATGTTGTTTTATTAGCGGTAGAAGCAAGCTTTGCATTACTCTTTCCAAAACTCATAGCTTTCGCGTTCGCCCCCTGCGCTTGTCTGAGCATGAAATAAATAAATCCCCCCAACAGTAAAAATGGAAGAATTACAGAGAAGAAGGTTGGCCAAAATGCGTTTCTATCTGGGTTTTTAATATCAATATTAACTTTGTCCGGGGTGATTCCGTAGTCAACTAGAGACACCCCCGCCTCTTTGTAGGCCTGAAGTTTTTTTTCATCCTTAAGCGTAACCAAAACCGAGCTTCCATCTATTACAATCTTATCTATATTGCCGTTTTTGAATTCATCGGTAACTTGAGAAATACCAACTTGCTCAGGTGGTTTGGAGAAAAGCGGTCCGATGTAATTATATAGCGCTGCCGCCAAAAGGAGAGTTACAATAACTGTAATAATTGTTCGCGTTGGATTTGTTTTCACGTTTTAGACTCCTAATTATAAAAGTTTGGTGTCGCGTATATTCTGACTTTGTCAGAAAACGCGACTACCACGTTTCCGTCGAGTATATCCTGATCGCTTTGCGATCTAAAAACTCGACAGGATATACGTGGTGGTAGCGACAAGATTCGAACTTGTGACCTAAGGGTTATGATTCCTTCGCTCTAACCAACTGAGCTACGCTACCAGACAATTGATATTTTATCTTAAAATTTCCGCAATGTAAATCATACTTAACACAAAAACTTGCCAAAAGGCAAGTTCATAAAAATTTGCCACGTATACCCACTTCTTCAAAATAGGGAACGTGGCTAACACGTTTCGGTTCGCAAGGCGAACACGATATACGTGTTGGTAGCGCGGAGTGGATTCGAACCACTGACCTCGAGGTTATGAGCCTCGCGAGCTACCAGGCTGCTCTACCGCGCGTCACATATTGAATCTTAGCACACAAAGCGAATTCAGTCAATCCAAACCAGCGTCTTTGTCGAGCGCTTGATTTAATAGCGCATCAGCTTCGGCATTAAACTCTCTCCTTACATGAGCAAAAGTTACCTGCCCCTTGAGCCCAACGATCTTGCTTCTGATTCTTAAAAAAATCTGCCTTAAAATAGGATCTTTAACCTTATATACTCCAGACAGCTGCCTTTGGACCAATTCTGAATCTAGGAAAAAATCTATAGAAGCACTATCACCTTGCTCCAATACCCAATCAAGCGCTGCTTCTATCGCAGAATATTCAGCAACATTATTCGTTGCCGATCCGATACACTTTGATATTTCAAAAATTTTCTTGCCGCCCTCCAAATCAAAAACTACGGCGCCGATTGCCGCCGGACCAGGATTTCCCCTTGAACCACCGTCTGTGAAGATTTTATATTTCATCATTATGGCATCACACATTTGTCGCCACAGTATACACCAAAATCAAACATTCCCAAGTACTTCCCGCTCGTTGAGTCAATCTGAACCTGTACTTTCCTCTTGGCATCTCCAGAGGCTCCGATGGCCTCTACTACCAATGTTCCCGGGTCGTAGGCTTTAGGGTCGATTACTGCACCGCCATCTCTAGCTTCAATTTTTATAAAAACATATTTCTGATTCAAAACACCGGCAGATTGAGATCCGCTTAATCGACTATTTGAATTTATACCAATATTTGATTTGACCACCCTCGGAGTAATCCTCAAGCGACATTGAGCAGATGAGGCCGCACACTGAAACAAGTTAGTAACGCTCAGGCTGTGATTGGAAGAAATCTTGTTTATGTCTTCGGATATTATCTGCTCTTCACCGCGCGCCGAAAAATTGATCAGTTGATAATTCAAAGCACTAAAATAACCGGAAATTCCACCATCGGAGGAGGAATATTTACCGTTGCTTTTCACAAAGGGACTGGAGAATATAATATTAATTTGATCTGGTACGTCTGCCGCCTGCTTCATTAAATAAGAAAGGTCGATCTCGAATGTGTCATCAGCAAGAAGTGGTTTTGCTTTTTGATTTATTGCATTTGTCGCATCGGAGTACCAATTTACCATTCCGAGATCCGAACCGAGCGACAGAGAATCGGCCCGTATCGATAAGTTGTAATATGCATCCGTAAAATTATCGATCTTGAACTGATCAAATTTACCCTCAGAATTGTCCTGATCAAAGCTTCGCATTACTAAATTAGCCTTACCTTGAGATAAGGCATATTTATATCTCAAGATACCATCCTCGACTCCACTTAGAGCCGCTTGATATGCAATCTTTCCGTCTCTCGACTGACCAGCAATTTTTAGATATTGGTTAGTTGCAGCAACCAAACCAAACAATGTCGCGGATATCACAACGCCCACCACCATAGCAATCAGTAGCGCCGATGAACGTAATCTTCTACAAGCTTTTTGCATCGTTAATCACAAATAAGTTTATATTTGAATATTTTTTTTCTGTAGCCTGATCAGCAAAGACCCTGAAAAATCTATCTTTAACAGTTAGCGCATAATTCAAGTTTGAGCTTTGGGAGTTGGTCCCGTTTTGGGCAGTCAATCTGATACCGAGCTGATTAGATGCCAGACAATCGGACGAGTGAATCTTTTGAGAGTCAACCGAATTGACAATAGTCGTGATATTAAGTCCGTCCGGAATAACGCCAAATTTAGATGCAATTAGCTGAACGACACCCGTTGAGTAAATGTATGAGAACTTTCCATTGACTGAGGTTTTGACAAATGTTTTAATTCTGATTTTGGAAGAGTCAACATCTTTTGCATCCTCAAAAGTAGCAAAACCACTCAGCGTTGAAACATAAGTCCCGGTTGCATCCGCAAGAGTATACTTTACCCCATCATATTTGATACCCATAACTGCTGGACTCCCGAAGTTAGCCGACTTGATGGCAGATCTAAAAACATCTTCAACTTGGCGAGCGCATGTGGATGTGATCCGAACGTCGTCAGAATTTTCATTTGATTTTCTAATCATCGCAAACGACGAAGTTACCATCATAATCACTATCATAAATACATAACTAGCAATTAATACTTCAATTAATGAAAAAGATTTTAGCTTCATCTTGTCCAATCCGTGATATATCTCGACACCTTGTACGATCTATCTCCTGTATTCTCGGTCCACTTTATCTCAACATCAATGACGCGACACTTATCAGCGGTTATTGCAACACTAGCAATGCTCGGGCAGGCATCTTGTCCAGCAGAATCTTTAAAATGGTTGACTGTAGTTTTAATTTTGAAAAAATCGTTTCCAAATGCAATATTGCCAATTTCGCCGGCTACTATTCTATAATAACCAGTATCAGAATTATCGATTTGAGTTCTTCGATTATCCCAGTAAAAACCCATCTCATCAGGAAAAATCATGGAGTCATATTGGGTCTTGCAGATAGCCGCGCTCAAGCTATCAAAGCAATTAATCGAAAAAACCTTTGAGCTCTGGCCCTGGTCAACCATTGACGAGCCTCTGTCGTCAAAGAAAACAATACCGGTTGAGTTTGCAAAACTGACATTTTCAAGAAAATTATCCGCTATTTTTTCAGCTTGGGAATATGAACTATCAATCGTTGTTGATTTATTGATTGAATTAGCAAGCGCTACCGCACCCGACAACACAGTGATGGCTATAAAGGAGGCGATCATTGCCTCAACCAGTCCAAATGACTTTATTCTCATTTATTTGACCTCGGCATTGCCCAACGAATTAACAGTGATAGTTTTTGTATCATCAGCGTTCGCTGACTTAATTATTATCGGAAGGTTCAATGAATTGACAACTTCGCCAGACAAAGGCTTGAAATCTATGCTAACAGGAGCGACCGAACTGATTACCACCCCGTCAACAGCAATCCTGTCGATATTTTCAGTTATTAATGCCCCCGTTTGGTCATTTATCGACCTATAATAACCCTCAATAACAACTTCGATCGATCTCTCATTCAGCCCATTTTGTAAATATACGCTGTACTTAACTGGAAACTCTTTATTAGGATTGAAGGCGAAGTTTCTAGCTCTATTAATAGCGCCTTCGACGACACGAGCCGAAGCATCTACATTGTTTGCTTTGGCCTGCCGAGTAAATATCGGAATACTGACCGCCAGAAGCAAAACGGTTATCGAGAGCGCGGTTAGAAGCTCGACAAGCGTAAGACACTTAACTCTCCTATTAAATCGAGACATAATAACATGCTGCCTTCGTTTTTATAAACTCAGCTACCGGATCAGGCAAAGCATCTGTTGCGTTTATGTTACATTTTGACGTACCGCCCTCTAAACCCAAAACGATAACTGCGGCCTTTTTGCCGTCGTTTCTATAAGCATAATAGTAAGCATACTTAGCGTCTGGCTCTGACGGAACGGGCGCAAGATAAGAATTAAGCGCCGTCATAAACCAAGGCGATCCAGAACTGATAATAGCCGAAGAAAATTTTGTACTATCACCAGCGACTCCCGGCAAGGGATAAGATCGGAGTGAACCAGTATAATATTGTCCAAGAGCTGAGGCGATCAGATTAGCATCCGATATCCTCTTATTATCTCTTGCCCTCACTCTCGACTGATTAAAACTGACAACTACCATTGTCGAAACAATGCCGATAATGACAATCACAACCAATAACTCCACCAACGTAAATGACTTGACCCTACCAGCCAATGTCTTCTTCACTCTCAGCATCTGCTCCTCCTTAAAAACCAAGAATTTTTAAATACCAATTAATAAAGTTATCACCAAAAATCAAAACTATAAGCATTGCAATAAAGATGAACGGTGCAAAGGCAACATGAACATCATCTTTTTTGTCTAGTTTCTTCTTGATTATACCATAGAGCGCACCTATCAAAAACGATAAAAACATTGCAAGGACAGATCCGGGGAAAAGCACAAGTATCCCCGCCCAAGCGGCAAAGAAGGTGTCGCCAAGACCCATCCATCGCTCCTTACTTACAGCAAAAAGAAGAAATGGTAAAATTCCGGCAGTAACAAATCCAAATAAAATATTTTTTAAGTTCTGGATCGAGCTGTCCTTTAATATTGCAAAAACAACGGCCAGCGCTATTCCGCTAAGAATCAGGTACAGTTCGACTTCATTTTCGTCGTAATCAAGCATCGCCCCGACGAAAAACAGCCCTAGAGACAGAAAACCGAGAATAGATATGACATTAAAGCCAAATCTAAAATACACTATCACGGCCAAGCTCGCAGACACCAATTCAAAGATTGGATATCGAAGACTTATCGATTCTTTACAGTGACGACATTTACCCCTGAGCAGAAGAAAACTTAGTATCGGTATCAACTCAAATGCCCCAAGTGTTTTATGACATTTGGGGCATTTGCTTCGAGAAAAAATTATTTCCTTAGGATTTGCGACCCTTGCCTTGACTACCGAGAAAAATGATCCAAACAGCAAGCCAAGAAGAATCGCGGCCGCTATAAACATCTAGAAACAATTCGCTGCATTTGGAGTTGTTAAACCTTCTTTATCAATGGCCGACTGAAAATAACATTTGGTATTGTCAGTTGAGGCTCTGCCGGAAACAAGAAAGGTCTGACTGCCACTGAATATTTTTACTCTAATGGCAGAGTTATCGCCAGCCTTTGGGGCTGATGAAAAATTACCCACCATCTCTTCTATCGCGGACTGACATGCACCAGAAACATCACTGCCAGAATCTCCTCCGCAGGCCGCCCTAATTACCCCAAGATCCGTCCCATCCGCCATGATAGTTTGCAACGCTGTGCCGACAGCTGCAACTGAAGTCTTGGTTTTAGCGTCTTTGGCTTTATTTGATGCACCAGACAAACCGACAACAACTAATGTAGCCAAAATCCCTATGATCAAAACTACCACTAAGAGCTCGACTAAAGTAAAAGCTTTTAATTTCCTCATTTTCCTCCTTAATTTATCATATTAATATTCTATTACCTCTCAAAGCTAAGTCAAGCTAGGACACTGCGGTCGTCGCCTGATATAGCGGGACAATAATCGAAAATACAATAGTCCCGACGCCAACACCAACAATTATCAAGAGGATTGGTTCGAGCAGTGACGTTATCAGTGTGACATTTCTTGATGATTCCTGCTCAAAAAATTTGGAAAGCGATGTCATTACTTCATCTAATTTACCTGTCTGCTCGCCAACAGCAATCATTTGAGAAACAATAGCTGGGAACGCTTTCGACTTTGAAAGAGAATACGACATCGGTACACCTCTCTCGATCTGCTGCACAGTCCCCGCCAAAACTTCTTCGTAAACCGAATTGTTAATAACCTTACTCACTAATTCAACCGACTTAATAATCGGCAGTCCGGCATTGGCCAACATTCCTAAGGTTTTCGAAAATCGAGCCATATAAACATTTACAAATACATCCCTAACGATCGGCACCGTGATAACCATTTTGGAGTAGAATTTCCTTCCCTCAACAGTTTTGAAATAATACTTTACCCATACGACCACACCACCGACAACCAAAATTATTAGATACCAATAATTTTTTATTGCATTGGCCAGTCCGATAAGCGCCTTGGTTGTAAGAGGTAAATCAAGTTTCGAGTCAACAAAAACTTGTTCGATTTTGGGTACTACGAAAACTAGCAAAAGTGCAGCAATAATTATCATTGCCGCGATTATAAATAATGGATAAGCAAGCGCGCCCCTAACCGCAGATTCCAATTTATAGTCATTTTCTTCTTTGTCGGCTAACTCTAAAAGAATTTGCTCAAATTTTCCAGACTCTTCTGCCGCCGAGATTGAGTAGACATAAACAGCATCAAATATCTTAGGATGCTTAGCCAGCGCAGAGGAGAATTTATCTCCCTGCTCAATAGCCTTGATTATCTCCACAATCACACCCCTAAAATAATTATTTGAAGTCTGATCAGATAAAATTTCAAGGGCCTTAACAAGTGGTAATCCTGCTTCTATTGTTGTTGCAAGAGATCGGGTAAACAGTGCCTTATCTTTTCCGCTAACTTTTTTAGATTGAATATTGATATTGAGGTTCATAAATTAGAAGACCATCTGTTTAAATGCCCGCGGATCAGACGTCCATTGTAGTGCTTCCTCCAACGTGATTTCGCCACGTGAAACATAATCGGCCAAAACTTGATCCATCGTTATCATACCTTCAGCCGCGCTTGTTTGTATAATCGACTGAATCTGGTGATCTTTGCCCTCTCTGATAAGGCTTTTAATAGCCGAGTTTGCTGCCATAATTTCACATGCCACTATTCTCCCCTTGCCCGATGCTCTTGGAATAAGCCTTTGAGAAACAACCCCTCCCAAGACATTTGCAAGTTGTTGCCTGATTTGATCTTGTTGGTTTTTGGGGAACGTATCTACGATTCTAGACGGTGTTTGCGCAGCCTCATTTGTATGCAATGTCGTAAAGACAAGATGGCCCGTTTCTGCAATCGTCAATGTTGCCTCAAACGTCTCAAGATCACGCATCTCGCCCACCAAAACGACGTCAGGATCTTCGCGTAGAGCGCTTCTTAGAGCGCGCGAGAAACTTAAAGTATCGGTACCAAACTCACGCTGCGAAATAATACTTTTTTGATTCTTAAAAACATATTCTACTGGATCCTCGACGGTAACAACATGTTTTGAAAAGTTTTTATTAATATATTCGATTAATGCAGCGATAGTTGTTGATTTACCGTGGCCAGTAGGACCTGTAACAATAACCAAACCACGCTCCTGTTTTCCAAATTCCTCGATGATTGGAGGGAGACCAAGCTCTTCAAAACTTTTAACTGTGCCAGAAATAAATCTAAAAGATCCCGCAACAAAATTCTTTTCGTAATAGATATTAGCCCTGACCCTTGAACCGTCAAAATTAAAAGAAAAATCAACCTCTTTCTCTTGCTTTAACTTATCTACATATTCTGGACGCAGAGTTAATAAAACCAGCTTTTCTATATCGTCACCGCTTAGAGCTGGCTGATCAACGAGTTTTAATAAATTTCCGTCAACTCGAATAATTGGGCTTTCGTTAGCAAGTAAATGCAAATCACTTGCGCCACTATCGATTGCCTTGAAAAACATGTCTTTTAATTTTTCCAAATAATCCACTAGACCTCCTTAACCTGACTGGTAGCTCGCAAAACCTCATCGACTGTTGTTAGTCCTTTTAGAACTTTTATGAAACCATCCTGCCTCATTGTAATCATACCTGATCGAGTTGCTTCATTGAAGAGATCATCGGCGGATTTTTTGGCTAAAACCATATCCTCGATTTCCTTGGACATCGTTAGAACTTCAAAAATACCGATTCGTCCCGAAAAACCACCCTTACAATCCGCACACCCCCTACCCTTGAAAAACTTCAGTGGCATATTGAGATTTATTTTCTCTAATTCGGTTTTTATCTCAAACATAACCGATTGCGGAACGGTGATCTCTTCGCGACACTTCTGACAAACTTTCCTCACTAGTCGCTGACCAATAACCGCATTGATTGCTGATGTCAATAAAAATGGCTCGATTCCTAGATTATAGAGCCTCGGAAGAGCGCCTGCAGAATCGTTTGTATGCAGTGTAGATAACACCAGATGGCCCGTAAGAGCAGCGTGAGTCACAAGCTCAGCCGTCTCCTTATCTCTAATCTCCCCTACCATTACAATATTTGGATCCTGTCGTAAAACACTTCTTAGCCCTTCAGCAAATCCAAAGCCAATTTGTGGCTGAACTTGAACTTGGTTAATACCAGCAAGCTGATACTCAACTGGATCTTCTAGCGTAATGATATTAACCTCGGGCTTGTTGAGCCGACTCAAAACTGAATAAAGAGTTGTGGATTTACCAGATCCGGTTGGACCAGTTGCCAAGAGAACGCCGTACGGCTTCTTTATTGCCTCTATGACTCTATCATAGCCCATTCCATCCAAACCAAGATCTTCCAGCTTATCTAGGCTTTCGCTCTTATTTAATAAACGCATAACGATCTTTTCACCAAAAACCGTTGGCAGAGTGGAAACACGAATATCGATCATGCTAGTTTTAACCGCAATTTCGAAACGTCCATCCTGTGGAACGCGCTGTTCATCAAGCTTCAGCTTAGAAAGTATCTTTACCCTCGCTACAATATTTGGAGTCATCGCAGGCGGTAAAACAGCAATGTCAACAAGCTGTCCGTCAACTCTAAATCTAACTCTGATATTTTTTTCGAATGGTTCAATATGGACATCGCTTGCTTTGTCTTGGGCAGCCAAAAAAAGTATAGCAGCTACCAGTTGCGGAATCTGATCAGAGTTTGCATAAGTCTTTATGTCTTGATCGGTTATTTGAGATTTACCCAAAAACTTTTCAAGATTGGACTCTTCCATACCTTGTGACATTTCGATTTTTAATTCCTTAGTCTCGTCTTTTTTTTCTAAAGACGATATTGCTGGATCACTCGAACTCATCGATATATTAGCGTTGATGGATGCAGCCTCTTTGTTAGGTAAGTCGTCAGTTCTCTTTTCCTGTGCACCACTACCCTGCCTTGGTTGCCGAGATTTATTCAATACCAAATTTATATCTTCGGGCGTCGCAAGAAATACATTTATTTTTACAGATGTGCTTTTTGTAAGAAACTCGATCAACTCTTTCAATTTTTGATCAGCCGGATTAGACGATGCCAGATCAAAGCTTCCGTCAGAATTCTTTCTAAAAATTACTGCTTGATACTTTACCGCAAGATCGTGAGGGATTTTTTTAATTACTTCAGTGTCAATCTCAAGTGTGGATAAATCGACTCTCTCGATCATGTTCCGACCAACTAAAGTGTCTACCTGCTCGCGAGATGCGATGAAAAACTCTAGCTTAAAGCCTAACTTAGCTTCTATGCTGTTAACCGCTTGAGAATTTAAAACCCTAAACTTAAGGGGGTTGGTAATAGCTACCTGAAGAGTTTTAGAAGGTTCATCTATATGAAATGGAATGAATCCAAATCTCAGACTTGTTTGCTTATCAACTAAAGATATAGCTTTCTCGTCAATAGTTTGCAGCCTAACAAAAGGTATGTCTTTTAACTTGGCGTAAACCTCAGTTAACTTATCATTAGAATACATTTTAGAAGCATCTAATGCTTCAAACAGATCTTCTGCAGTAGTATATTTTAAGCGAAAGCCAGCGACTTCGTCTTGCGAAATAACAGCACTCTTAACTAGCAAATCAAGAAACGAATCAAGACCGACATCTTTTAGATATATTTGATTTTGCATTTGTACCTATTTATATGAATCAAACGGGTTGCTTCTGCCGATTTGATCACCTCCCACGCTAACAGGCAGGTTGCCAAAGTTCTGAAGACTTGATGTGTCCTGCTTTATTGAGTCAACAGTGCTCTGAGAAAAAAGTTTTTGCTGTTTCAGATTGGATGTGTCTGGCTTTGTAAAAAAATACATAGCTGTAAAAACTATCCCTAAACTCAACACAAAACCAATGATCAACGAAATCAGTTTATCCCTCATAATTCGCCCTCCCGATTAGAAGTTTCGCTATCTGAGACATTTGAATTCGTACCAGTGGCTTTGGTTGCAACGGCTTGTGCCTCAAGGTAAGGAAAAACCAAGTTAAATGTTGTCGTGAGATCAGCTTGCTCACTTGCGTTGATCGTAAAATCAGCAAATTGCGTAGGTCGCAAATTTGACTCCATCTTGGAGACAAAATCAGTAGTCTTGTCATATGGACCAGTTATTGAAAGAGAAATCCTCAAATCGGTTTTGCCAGTGTCTGAGACCGCAATCGAAGAAATTGAAACTCCGGCAGCGGAAGCCGCACTTGAAATTTGCAAAAGTGCACTTTCTGCCTCTGGTGTCTTTGGGATCGCCACTCCCAAGGCATCAATGTCTTTCTTGGAATTTGCAATTAAGTTCACGCCATCTTTAATTGATTTGACTTTCTCTTTGCCAAGTCGAAGCTGCTCCTGCTTTGCTTCGGCAGTATCAGATAGATCCTTCAAAGATGAAAATTGTGGAACCAAAACCAAGACCGTCAACAAGATCGCCACCAGTAGACCGACTACGCTAAAGATCACTACTGCCTGTGACTTAGATTTCAGCTGTATCATAATGGTTGTCCCTCCTGCAGTGCTGACGTTGTTGACTTAGGCACAATCGGGTTATTATAGCCCTTTAAATCAAAAGTTAGATCAATGACAAAAGAAACCACTTGCCTCTCCTGATTCAGATTAGCCGAAGTTAACTTAGCGTCAGTAACAGATGCAAGACTCTTATAAGCAACCACTGTTTTAGCGACATCTTCAAAATTATTTGCCTCCCCTGTGATAGAGACGATATTGTCTTTTACTGTTACGGAGGTCCATTTGGATTTTTGATATTGGTTCTTGGCTAAATCAGAAAAAACGCCTGAATATTTAACGCGCCTCAGCAACGATGTCTCGAGCACATCAAGTTGTGTAAAAACAGAAGAGATCTGATCCTGCTCCACACTTAGCCCTTTGAGCTGATCTGTAACATCCGACTGGATCTGTTGATCATAGCTGGCAATTTGGGCTTTTTTACCGGAAACCGCCGCAAGTAAAACTAATACGGCAATTACGATCGCTCCCGACAAACCAATTATAAAATAAGAGGCCGACTCTTCAGTTTTCTGAGTCGTCTCGGTTATACTCTCCTTAACACTTTCCAGAATTCTATTCTGGTCTGTAATGTCCAATCCCCTCCTTGTATATATCTATTTTATCGAACTCTCAGCATTAATCAACTTATTGATTTCCGGAGATTATTGACATTATGTCCGAAAATCCCGGCAACCTCGAAGAAAGGACGCCTTTATCCGAAAAAATTCTAGCGCTGTATTTCTGGGTACCCTTCTCGCGAGCAGCAAAGACTACAGTGTTAGCGACTAACGATCCTCTAATTTTTATCGGATCACCACCCTCTTCGAAAATTATCTGTCCGTTAATGCCACTTGAGGAAACTGCTATCGTTGCTTTTGATTGCGCTACAATACTTTCTCTTGTAGCAACCACCTTCGCCTTGAACGAACCCGCCGTATTGTATTGACATAGTCCTTCCGCCTGAAAAGAAGTGAGTGCGTTAACAACACGCTTACTATATGTAGCATTAGTATCTAAACAGTAAAAATCATAAGTTATATTACCTTGAGCAGTTCCAGAAACCACTGCACTCAGGCTAACCGATTGGCCCACAGCAGGAGAACTTGGAGATGCACTCAACGAGACTGAGACAGTAGGAGGGCCGATTGAAAGTGATGTAGTTGCCTGAGCAATTACTCCCTGTTGCGTAATAACGGTTTTCGCAATATAGGATCCGGCGGTTGTATATGTACAGCTGGCCTGTTCGGAAGTAGTTGTCGAAGGAATATTTGTAAATGTCGCCGTAGGATTCGCATCGGTATTTTTGCAATAAATACTGTAATTAAGTGGCCCTGTCGCTGTCCCGCCAGATCTTTTTGCCGTGAGCGTAACCGATCTCCCAGTTACCGCTGGATTTGGCGCTGCCTCAAGAGAGGCTGAAAGGCTAGCCGGAACTTGATAGTTGTATACGGTTGTGGCTTGGACATTAGGAAAACCCGGATATGCGACAATCACCTTTGGGTAGTACTGCTGACCGGCTGCCAGATAATTACAATTGCCAAGGGACATATCCCTAGAAGCATTAGTTGCCTGCAAATCCCAGCCCGAACTTACAACGGTTGATGTATCATTCTTATCGCAATACATCGTATACGTCATCGTTGGACCAGAAGGCAGATTACTTGCAAACTGAGCTCTGATTGCAGCCGTGGCGCCTGTTCCCGAGGCAACTACAGTTACAGTGGACGTCGGTTTCTCAATCGCGAGGGATACCGTTGCGCTGTCAGTTGTTGCTGGAACAGCAGAATTTTTCATTACCACCCTCAGTGAGATGTTTCCGTAGTTATTGCCTGTATAGGCACAACCAGATGCCACAGAAATCGAGGCACTATACCAAGGCGGTGAATGCCCAGGCGCTGCGCCAACGCCTGTATCGGCCTTGTTTAAGTAGATCGTATCGGCGCTTGTATTTGCAGTTTTACAATAAACATAAACATCCCATGGCCCAGCACGATCAGAATGATAGTTTAAAGTTAGACTAGGACTCAATGGCTGCACTCCAGCATTTGGCGTTGCGGTTAGACCAGTTATGTCAAGTGTATATACAACTGGTGCCGTTACTACTAAGTCAAAGTTGGCAAATGCAGGGACTGCATTCCCACGCTCTACAATAACTTTTACGTGATACGTTCCTGCTGAATAAAATTGATGCAATGCCGTTGTATAGGTTGAGGAATTCACTCCATCATGCTTCTCACCATACTGAGTTGGGCTACCACAAAACGCCGTCGTAGATGAGATGCTATTACCACCCTGATTGCAGTTATACCAAAAAGTATAATTCACAGTGCCCGTCTGGGTCCCGCCCGCCGTTGCAACTAGTCTAGACATTAGAGGAGCCACACCAGATGACGGATTCGTAGAAATGGTAGCAGTTAATGTTCCCGGAGTTGGAGTAGGAGACGGCGTCGGAGTTGGGGTTGGAGTTGGAGTTGCCGGACAAGTACCATTTACTGGCAATGCCATACCAGGACATATCGTTAGAGTTTTTGCCTTGCAGGTGATAACCTGCGACGCTACTGCAGTAAATGGGTTTCCGGGGGTAGGGTTAGATCCATATCCCAAGCAAAGGTGCTCCTTGAAAACACCGGGGGCGTAAGCTTTGGGTCCCTGAATGTTTCCGTATAAGTTTCCCCCACCACCAGCCATGGTTGAAAAAGCATACGACACGTTAATATAAAAATTACCGTTATCCTTATAGGCTGAATATGGTTTACCTCCGCAATGCTGGTTGAGGGTTGCAACACTTCCACCGGACGAATTCGCAACAAATGCGTCACAATTATGCCACCAAAACCAATATGCTCCATCTGATCCAGGCGGAATATATAAAGTATCATTATTAATATCTCTGGGCGCCCCACTAAAATAATCAATCCTTTCTCGCCAAGAAGGTACAACGAAGCATCTTGTTCCATCGTTAGCGCAGCTGTTTGCGTCGTACCACGTGCCCGGAATTAGAAAGAAACCCGTGATGGCAGCAATTGAACTCCAAACAGGAGTGCCAGTCAGAGGGACTGGAGTTAGTGCGCTTGCGGAAGTTGGCCTAAGCAGAGCCGTCAGAAAAATAAAAAAGAAAAAAACAATCACAAAAAAATAATGTTTGCGAATTTTTTTTATTTTCAATTTATCGAAATTGATTTCTTTCATTATTTCCCCGGCACAAAAATCATGCCGTTAAATGTATTACTCTTCTTGGTAAATACTACGTTTCCACCATTTATCAAAATTACTCCAATATTTGCCCCCGACGCAAAATCAGAAGCGATTGTGCCGATTCTGACGCTTGAATTTACAGCAGCCGAAAAATCAAAAACTAACGTTCCACTTTTCATAATTGTAGCAGACAAATCGACATCACCAGTCGGCTTGAAGTACCAGACTCGACCATCGGGCCATATATTGGTAAGTCCACTGATATTGATTTGACAATCCTGATTAGTCAAGTAAATAAGTTTACCATCACTCAAAGTGCTTATATCATTTCCCATGTCACAAAAGTTCTCTGGCCTACTGACTTCGTTACCGATTATTCGATCGATGTTAGCCTGCATCGCTTTGCTTTTTACAGAATTAGCTCCATCCCAGTAAGCAACTGAGCTCTGATCAATTGAATAGCTGTACAAGCCTGCCTGAGCATTCAACTTGCTCGATGAATCATAAGCCGATCCGCTAACTACATTATTTTTTGACCCGAAATCAAGAGAAGCGTCTGGTAGCGAGTTTTTTGAAAATAGATTACCCATCAGATAGACAGATGGATTGTAGAGCAGATAGTAAGAGTCGCTGGAAAGTGTTACCTCGCCTGTTAAGTCGGTAACTGCAACTGGTAAATTATAAAGGCTACCACCGCGCGACTTCGCCGCAATTCCGCGCTTGTAAGTGTAGCTTGGCGCAGAAGTATAAAAGACATCTTGACCAGACAGTCCTTTAAAAATAAATTTGTCAAAACTAAACAAAAGCTCGTCGTCTATCGGGATTAAATTGGTTAGGGTCTGAGAGGTATCATTTTGACTAAAAGCAAAACCGCGTACCATTAAATAATTACTAGAAGTCGCTACAATCATATCCCCAGTAGATACGTTTAATCTGACTTGCTGTATATCGTTCTTTGCCTGCCAAGATGATCGCGGATTTCCCGACGATGGCACGAAATATGAGTAACAAAGATAGCCAGAGACTCCGTCGAGATTAATCCCATCAAACACTACCGAATCAGTTGCCTTTGAATATGTTGTATTTAAGAGCGTATCTTTTGTTTTATCTAGCCCACAATACTTAACCGCTTCATCAATATTGGTGATATTGGTAACTGTCTCGGCGCCTCTCGATAAATAATCTTCAGCTTTAAAGGTCAGATTCATGGCATCTGTTGCAGATAGCTTGATTTTAACCGTCGCCATCATACCGGGGGTGAATGTTGCGGTTTCTAGAAGTTTCTGCGCATCAGTATCTAGGTATCGATAGATATGCTTTTCGACAGCAACGCTCGGCGTCTTGGCAGCAACGTAATTTAAGGTCAAAGATTTTAAAATTGGTGTTGAGACTCCGACCCCAGCAGTGACATCGGGAAAAAGATCGGCACGTACATACAAAAAGTCTGAGGCTCCTATATCCCTTGGATTCGACTTAACGTCTGCCCTCGCCTTTACATCAGCGTAAGCTTGCTCAATACTTATCTCGGAGGATGAAAATGAAAAATCAATATTTGTGCCAGTAGGAAGTGTTTTGTCATTGACCATATCCCCCCAAGTAGCCTGACCCTCAGGCGAAACCTTGTAAATGATCGTTCCGGTTAGCTCATATTTTCCGGTTGCAGTTTTCTTAAGTCTCAGCCCCAGATCCGTACCCCCATCAATACTTACAAGATCGACATCTTTCTTTACCCAAGTTGACCAATCCTGATCTGACGAAAATGAAATTTGGGTGGAGGCGGCAAGCACATTATCACACTGCACAGTAAAGAACGATGTGCACAAGATTACCAATATTGCTCTTGTGAATATTTTCATTTAAGATTAACCTTCACTGAATCGGTCATCGATCCTTCAATTTTAATGCTAGTTGGTTGGCAAAATCCTCCAAGAACTGTAAGTCTCACCGTTTGCGAATCTTTGGACAAATCAGATATTTCAACCGGCTGGCTTTTCAAACATGTAATACCATTCTCTCCAACTAGGGTGACAAAAACCGAAAGTACTTTAAAATCAACCGGTTTTGTTTTGTAGCTAATGTCAAAACTGTATTTGCTAACGCGGTCGTCCGTTTTGCCTTGGCTTAAGTCTTCAAAATTTTCCAAACTAACCTCAAACCGTCCGGAAAGAGCAAATTTTTCCCCAATTTTCTTCTCTGAAAGTTTCGGCTCTACTACAATATTTGAGAAATCAGATAAATACCTGACGTCTGTTAGCTCTGTTTTTTCTATCCTAGTCCAATACAACCAAGGATAAAAACCATGGCGATTTAAATAAAATTTAATAATGTCAGTGGAACTTGCAGTTCCATCCTTCGACTTTGAAATCGACATTGCAACAATGTCACGATCTTCAGTTCTGGAATTTTTTAGGGTATGAGCGAGAGGTTTCGTTGCTGGTTTATCAACATCAATTTCCGACAAGAATGACTGTTCGAAATACTTTTTAGCCAAGTTAGGATTAGCATCAAAATTTACCCTTGCGTTTAGCATCGACTCAATTACCCTAGTTGGCTCGTTTAAATATCTGTTTAGAAAAAACCAGCCAATAGATACAACGGCAAAAACAGCGACAACAATCGGCAATATCATCATTTTTAGCTTTTTGGTTTTCATATCTTGTATCGATATATTAGGTAATTTTTTCCTCTACTCAATGACCCAACAGCAGGAGTGTTCGCTGCAGACGGCGCACCACCATAAAATACAACCGTATTACTTCCCCCTACCTTGGTAATTGCAGAATTTTGCACCGTCCCGTTAACAATAAAAGCATAGTCAACGTTGCCTGTAACAGTGTCTGGCACCAAATCACTTATCTTAAAATCAGATCTCGATGTATCGAGCTCGTCAATTTCGAGCAGGACGACTACTTTATTGCCCGCTTCGAAATTTCCCGTTCTTGTCAGAGCTTGGACCTGAGCCAGATTTTTAATATCAATTCCTGCCGATGTATCCAAATAAGTCGTTTTGATAATCTGCAAAGAGTTCCTCACGACCTTGATGCATAGCGGTGAAAGCGTGTTTTTTTGCACAAGAGCACTTGTCGCGCCATTTATATATTCTACACGCGAAGTTTCTGAAAGTGCCTGCACTTTTCCAGATTCGCAATTTGTGTAATTTGAGAGCGCATCATAGACACCAGCATTAATAAATTTGACCGAAAGCTTTATGCTAACGTACTGCCCAGCATCAGTTGAGCTGATATCTACAGGAACCAACAACACGCCGTCAGTTTTTGTAACATTGGCTGGGGTCACCGTACCCATACCATCCTTAGATTCATATCCAATCTCAAGCCCTGATGGCTGATTGAAATAAAATTTCATCTGAGAGGGGACTGTTGAGCCAGTCGAGATATTAACACGATACGCCTTTACGGTTATAAAACCGTGCTCTTGTGGCAAAAAGGCACTTTTAGGGTTCATAGATTGATCATATACCCTACCCTCAGGAGCTGGATTTTGAGAAAACACGTTGAGCTTAAACCCTAAAACTAAAATCCCAATCAAAACCACGCCGAAAATAACTGACGTTATAAGTTTCTTTTTTTTATGACGAAGTATATTCATAATCAATACAAGTTAAGCCACTAGTGATAAATGGAATAGCAAATGAGTACGTTTGTCCCGATGGGGTCACCGTGATTGTCCGATCCGAAATTGCAGTTGAGCAACTGTCCCCTGACCCGGTTTTGTAAACAAATTTTTTCTCAGATGTATCATTGAAATTATCAACTCCGCTTGACGTTGCTTCAAATATGACATTATTACGCCTCAAGGTAGGCTCAAAAATCTTTATTCTAGCATAAACTCTCTGGCCCTTCTCGAAAGTAGATATCGACGAACTACTCGCGTCTCGATTCACGGCTGATTTATACAACGATCTATTAATTATTGTCTTCTGGTCGTCCGCCAGCGAAGATTGATAATTGACAGAAAGTGACTTTAGAATTGGAGACGAGCTTGGTGTTCCAGTCAAAGTTACCTTGATATAAAGGTCTGGCGAATCAGGCAAACTAATGTTTCCGTCAACGCTTGGCTGCACCCAAGTTGAGTTATCCGTAGAATATTCAGTCTTGACGCCCTTATCGTTTGCTCCAAATGTCGACGCGATAAAGTTCTCAAACATATAGAATTTATGTTGACTTCTCGCGTCCAACACCCCAACCCACCCCTTGTCGTAATAATTTATAGCAGTTGAGTTCGTAACACTTCCCTGAATTGGATAAACGCCATAAAACCTAGAGCAAACCTCATTAGAATAAAAGTTGCATACTCCAACTCCCGCATACACCAAATCATTATTTGGGCTCAGATTCAGACTCTGCCTCTGGTTGCCCGTGTGATAGGTCGGTGAAACAATAGTTGTTACACTTGCAGCATTAAGTACTGCAAGTTGTGGCAATGGCTTATTTTCAATCGGAAAGTCCGCTTTTACTTGGCTTGAGTTTGTAAAAGACAGGATAAGCTTTGGTATGTCCTGGGCAGGGGCAGTAGCAGGAATGCTTGGAAGTACAGCAATCTGATCAACGCCCATACCGTCAAAAAAATGGAAATTTGCAGAATCGCTCAAACTTGATACTGGCTCACTGAAGGTCTGCGACAAAATATTATAAGAATTTTCAGAAAATACCGGCCTCATTTTGTAAATGGTGTGGCCAGAATACCAGAAGTCTCCAAATTCATCTAAAAATATTTCATTCGCCCAGTCTTCTGAGATCGTCAAATCTGTATGGTTTGAATCAGCGCTGATACATTCGATACCCGTCTGAAAGGCGGTAAAACAAAATGCGTTCGCACCCTGAGAAAAAGCGGAGCGATATGGTCGATAAGTCGTTGATACAACTTCATAATCAAGTGGTATCGAGGTGTTATCAAAATTATTTGTGTCTAAAATAATGACCTCGTTATTTACCGAGTCTCCTATCCAAAGTTTTTTTGTAACGGAATCAAATGAAATTGTTGATAGATTCCTGTTGTTCGTAGACGGGATCTTCCTTGTCACTTCTCGATTTTCCGAAGGTAAAATATGCGTAATACTATAACAGCGATTACTCTGATCATCTTCTGCGCTGCAACTGTAACTTTGCGAGAAAATACTAAAAGGCGACAAATTGGAAACCCAATAATCGGCGTTTGCCCCAGGTGCTCCGGCGATCGCGGACGTGTGTGTGTACCATGTCTTAATAAAAGCTCCTGTTTCCGCATCCATCTGCTTGACCGAGTTTGATCGGTGATCACTTCCCCATGCATACCAAGAATCAGATGTGTCAACTGACGTCACGTCTATTGAGGCGTTCGTCCATCTATTAACTCCACCTGGGGAAAATTTATACGTTAAAGTTCCACTCGGATAGTACCCCTTGGTTGATGGGTTAGTTGCAAGTCTCATCCCTCCATCGGAACCTACAAGCTGAGTGTTGGACTGCGTCCACGCCGAAAAATCTAGATCTTTTTTAAAGGTCTGTGTTTGCGAATCTGCCTGCGCAACAGGAGTAAAAATAGTTAGCGATAACAGCAAAGCTAACGCTAAAAGCGAAGACTTGGTTCTTTCCCCTCTTTGTCTTTTCATCTGGCTCAATTATATCAGTTGGTGAGACAAAATTAAACAAATTTTGGCTTATCAAATAAGGCCCTTGCGGGCCTTATTTGTTTTTAGCTTATTAGTGCTATTTTTTATTCTTCTTTTTGTCTTCTTCACCCTCTTCGTCTTTTTTGTAGAATGCATAAATTCCATAGCCTGCGAGCAAAACAGCGATCGCCAAGATCAACCACACCCACCACTGTGTCGCCTCTTCTTTCTCAGTCTCAGAACCTTTAACTTCTGGAGTTGCAGTTTCGGTAGAGGTGACAGTTGTAGTCGCTGCTACTACTGGATCTGGATTAACTTCAGCAACGGTGGAATCTAACGAAGCGGTGGTTGCGACTCTGGAAACATTAGTGCGGACAGGAGTCAGATGAAGATAGTCAGCCGTTGTTACAAGAATGTTTTCCGACAGACTTACTGTCTCAGGCGACCCTTGCGAAACAACCCTATAGTAATATTTAGCACCTGCAATAAGTCCTGTAATTATTACTGTATGATTTGTGACCTTGTTTGAATCTTCAACCGTCCAATAAGCGTATCCATAATTTGGCTTCGCTCCCAAAGAGTGTGAGACTGTATCAAATACGACTTTTGATGTAGCCGGCTGGTCCGTTGTCCATGTTATGGTAGCAGAATTTTTCGTCACATTACTTGATGCTTCTCCTGAAATAACCGGAGCAATATCAATCGTGAAGTGAACAACTGTCTTGTTTTGCACCTCATCGATAGCTAATAAGGCATACTCTCCATTTTGAGACACCTTAGTTCCTGAAATAAATGGCTGATCATTTAAAGTTATGTAGACAATTTCATTTGCATCACTCACGCCAATCGTCCTAGCCTCGTTATATGTAGTCCCATCTAAAACACCAGTCACCTCGGGCCCTTTTGAGTCCCAGATAAAAGAGCCATAATCTGATGAATTATTAAATTCGCTGACACCATACTCGGTAACAGACTCGCCTTCGTCTGGATTACCGGCTTTATCATATGCCGTGGATTGTATTGTATATTCTCCATCTCCAGCCATGTTCAAGTCCCCTGACGGAACGTCAATCAACCAATTACCATAATCATCAACAGCCGTTTCTTTTGGATCATATCCGCTAACTTCGTTGGAGCTTGGATCAGTCAAGATAACCTTGACGTTATCAACCCCACTTTGAACATTTCCCAAATCGTCGGCAAATCCGGTAATCACTCCCCCCCAACTATTCGGCCCATAAACATTACCCACTCTAAACCATTGTGATAATTCAGAATATGGGCTAGTCATGTCAATTTTCACTTTGTGGCTGGCTCTTTTAACCTCTCCCGCGTTCCCAAGATTATCAACCGAGAAGTATTTAATCACGTAAACGCCTTCGTTCTTGATTTTTATTGTGTTTCCTTGCGCCGAGCTAGTAGTCGGTTTTGATCCATCGGTTGTGTAATATGTAGTTGCGCATCCAACTCCAAGCCCGTCGTCGCATGACAATTTTACCTTTACTGGTTCGTTGTTCCAGCCAGCTTTAGTGTTGTCTTCTGTCGTAGGCCCAGTTGTGTCGACAAAAAACAAAGTTCTTAGCGGGGACCAATCACTGTAGTCCGTACCGTCAAAGGCCCTTACCCTCCATGTATGAGTCGTGAGTACATTTGTCGCGTCAACTTCCGAGCTCGTACTGCTTGTTAGTGGCTGATTTATACCATCGTATTCAACTTGATACTGTAAGAAGGTATCATCTGGATCTATAGACGACATCCAGCTTAACAGTTCGGTGCCGTCGGTCACTTCAATATTTGATCCATCATCTGGGCTAATCTGAGCTGGAACGCCCGGAGCTACATTGGGCAAAGTATAATAAACTGTCATATAAATACTATCGACAGAAATAGTTTTAGTAGAGCCCGAACCAGCTGATCTTACTGCTGAAAATACGAAACCCGAAAGTTCATTATTAATATCGTCGCTATTCCAAGTCGCGCCCCACTTGTCGCTAGGACCACCATAAACCACCGTATTGACTGCAGTTGTCCAGCAGTCAGTTCCAGTAGCAGGCGAAGGACACGTTGTATATCCAGCGCCAGATGATAACAAATGATTGCTACCAACTACCGAACCATTTTTGACCAAATAAACCCTGCTGTCTTTAACCGAAGTAGAAGTAGCGGTTCTTTTGACACTGACCTCGATCCCATCGACAGTGGCACCGGAAGGAACATTAAGATTAAAATTTGTCGCTTTTAAATAGTGGGATGTTTCGGGGCCAGCCGTGCTAGTAAAAGAAGCATAGCTCTCATCTGTATATTGAGCATTGCTGGGAGCAGACCACGTTCTTGTACCCACTGAATTATCGTCGGCAAAAACTGAAGCGCTATTAGGTCCAGCCGAACTCGATGTTGCCGCCGCCAATACGTGGCTTACCGCTCCATAATTTATAAACAGTGACACCGGCACCGCAAGTGCAATCGCCAGTGAATAGCTTAAAAATCGCTTTAATTTATCAACCATATTACCTCCCTATGTAATTAATAAAAGATGATCGGATCGTATTGTAAAATATTTACGTTGTCAAGTAGATTTTTAATAAAGCCATCAAAGACGGATTCAACTCAAACGACAGAGACGAAAATAGTACTATTTGATTCTCAAGCGATGATGGTAAGCCTTGATTTTTCGAGAAGCTCGATTGTCGTGATGGAGGATGAAGTAAGCGATGAGAATCATCGCTAGCATTTCAAAAATCAAAATCGTGTAAAAAACCATTGGATTCATATTGCCACTAGACGAATATCCGAGAACATAGGTCAATCCACCGGAGACAATCGCGGTACCTCCAGCAAATATGAACTCTGGCCAAAACACTACGGATGCGATAACTGCTGCTGGTGCAATAACCAAAAACCAAGGGTCTAGACCCGAACTGTCCTCACTCGTGCTCTCACCTTTAACCTCTCCATCTGGCGAAACACTGACTGAAACAGTTGGTGTTTCTGACGGCGTTACTGTTGGACTGGGATTTGTTGAAAATATGCTAAATCCCCTAGCAACAGGCTCCGATTCTTCGGTCCCGTATATTATGTCAAAAGTAACATTTTTACCTGCCACCGATGCGTCAGCGGAGCTGGGAAAATTAGCCACAAAAGCGATCATTTTAGTCTGACCAGAACTCAATCTTGTTACAAACTTACTGGCAGTCGAGACACTTTGCAGCTCCTGCAATGTATTAGTCCAGAGAGTTGCCGAACCTTCAATTGCTGAAATAGCAATTACCGAACCAAGTTCTCCACTAACATTCTTGGTCGCAATCGCAAAGTTATGAGCTATCGTTCCATTATTTTTTATTGTTACTTCCCTTCTGATACTATCCCCCGGGGAAAGATTGGATTCTGAAAATATTGACCCTGAACCAGAGTATGTAATCGTCAACGGACCAGCAGTTAAAGTAGCAGCATCTGCCCTAGAGCTAACAAGCATAAGAAGAACAAACGAGTATGACAGAACCGTTATCTTCTTAAGCATTCGGGCCTCCTGGACTTGGAATGTGGCCATCGGTAAAAGCGCCTACCGCATCAGGAATACGCGACCAGGTCTTGCCTTCAAGAGTTCCTGTGTAAGAGGTGCTTTCAATTTGAGTTCCAACACCAATAACTCCGTTGTAAAGCCTAACCAAATCGCCAGAATTGTTTAATGAGAAATCTGCATCTCCGTTTCTACCAACTGCCACATAGCCACCGGCGTTAATGATAGTTGAACCACCGGTTACGTTTACAGATGAGATTGGAAGATCGTGGCCATCGTTTGCGTCATAAAGCACCCAACCGTCGATATCAATACTACTTCCGCCCGCATTGTATAATTCAACCCACTCAAGATTACTTTCATCAGAACCTATTGGATTCGCCATAAATTCATTTATCACAACATTAGCTAGAACTGGGGTTACGGTTGGAGTTACCGACCAGGTCGCAGCGGAAAAAGTATTATTTGTAGTAGAAACTGTGTCTGAAAAATACGCCCCCGTAAAGGAAGCGGCAATAAATAAAAATGCTAACGGTAGGAAGAAATACCTAATCCTAATCAGAAATTTTTCCATTTTTTGCTTTCTTTAATTCCCTCTTTCTACTAACAATCTTTTGCGCTTCACTTTTAATCTTATTGACCTCTTCGTAAATAATAATTACCGCCGGTACAACAACAATGATCAGCAAACCAGGCAAAGTCTTAATATAGCCCAGAATGTATCCTAAAAGTTCAATTGAAAATAATTCTTTCCCTACAACTTCGCTCTGAACTATCTGCTCTGTATCATCAGCGCTATTAGCATCACCCTTCGTAACAAAAGTCTTGCCGCCAGCTTTGGATTCAATTTTGACAATTCGGTGAGTGGTATAGTCATTCTTCTTTGCAGAATTTGGCGTCTTAAAGGTAATGATGTCTTGATCCTTGTATTCCTGAACGGGCTTGATAATCACCAGAGAACCAGTCGAAATGGTTGGCTGCATGGATCCAGACATTACAGCTAAAATCCTGTAATTGTTTTTAAGTGGTAACATTGAGGCGGCTATTAAAATACCTATTAGAATAAGCAAAACCAAAACAGTATTGATTAATATCGTCCATATTGTCGTAAAAACTGAAATCTGACTATATTGTGTTTGCATCATCTTTAGCTCCCTATCGTCTCGATATTCAAATCGGAATATCGAGACTAACGAATCTAAAGAAATTCGTTAAACTTGGTTAAGCGAGAAAACGATATCAAAGCTCAACCCATCACTCTGTGCCAGATTATTGTTCGCAGCCGTATCCCATTCGAGGTCTAGATATGCCGAGATAATATCTCCTGGTTGCAACACAATACCATCAACCACTACACCCTCGGCTGTGTTGATAGAGTTGAACAAGGCACTTCCTGCCCAGCCCTTAGCCGGAGAATATATTCCCCAATGATTCTCCATCCACTTGCCATACATTTGCGAGCCAAGCTCTCCCTGATCACCTGGAGCGTTGCATGTATCACTCATTGCCGATTCGGGCTCCTCGCAGCTGTTTTCTGAATTCTGTATATTCTGGATTTTAACACTAAACTTGCCTGGCAAGTTTCCGTTATTTTTCAGGATCCATTGGCCACCATAGCTATGCGACCAACCCGGGTATGGCATCATACCAGTTCGGTCAATATGCACAACCATAGGATCATCCTGATTATCCACCTTTAAATCCAAGGTGCCTGCTGTGAAACTATTACCCGTTGAGGTTTCGCTGTCGGAGAAATACGCTCCAGTTGCACCAACGGAAACAGCAGCAACCGCTGCTATTACCATTAAACTTTTTATTATTCTTATCATTTTTTATTCCTTTCTTTTTTGTTTTGTTTAAACCCGACCACGTTCAAACAAAAGCAGCGAAAACAAAAGTTTCGCTGCCTAATTTACCATATCAACAAGACTAATAAATACGATCATCAATCCCCCGATTTATCCGATAGTAGCCACTTCACGATCGCTTGTCAAGAAAATTTAATTTTGATCCCTACCCGCTAAAAAATCAATCCAATACTGAGAGTTATTTTGCTTTATTAGCACTTCACTACTCTGTTCTTTTGATAGCAAATCTTGAGGCGTCGATTCGGGAACTGTTACATTTACAACCTTCTCACCTGGCATCTTAAGGCCCAGTTTCTTTCGCGCCTCGAGCTCTTGAAACGTAGAAGTCTTATAATAATTAATCAAAAGACCCAATCGGTCCTTGTCTGTCTGTGCTGCTTTTAAATCAGCGGTCAGTTTATCAATTTTTTGGTTTGTCGCGTAGTTCATGTACACAGCTTGGTAAAGTAAAAAACCGACATAAAAAATTGCCAAAATAATTAAAATTGGAGTCAAAATAGAAGTTTTTTTACCAGACTCGCTTGAAGTCTGGCGTTGATTTTCGTCCATACAATTTGATTATAGCAACTAATCTACCAGCGCGTGTAGCTTTTTGGAGGCTCAGGCGGATCATTTTCCTTTTCCGGCTCTACACTTTCTGGCTTACTTTGATCGTCTGAAATTATTGTAAATTCGCTGTCCAGTTTGGCTGCAATATCTTTCGAGTTATCGTTTGATAATGGGGCATGATTTTTATTTAATGACATCCACGCAAATCCGTAATACGAGGTGGTAGCAATGGCCGCAGCAAGGGCAACTAGTCCGATCAAAATTAACCATGCCGTCCAGTTAGTCTCTTCTTTGGGCCTAAAGTCATTTGACGAAATTATTCTACCGGCACGAGCGAGATCGGAGTTATCTACGGGTTCAACCTTGCTTTGCGGTATCGCGACTACTTTTGAACTGCTCGCGATCTTTGTTGATCGTTTTGCGACCACTGGCACGCTTTTCACCTCAACCGATAGAGCGAGAGTACTTGAATTACCCGCCCCATCAGTAATGACGATATTTAAATTACGTCTTCCCAAGCTCCAGCCCGCAGTTGTTAGATTAAAAATAAATCTGCCCGACTGGTCGCATACTGTACTCGACAAAACGATATCTCCATCAAGCAACTTAGCTGTCAAACCCGGCTCACCACTTCCAGCAATTTGAATATTGCCACCCCGAGTAGCTGAAAAAATGTTTGATTCGATAGACAGTGATGGCGACAAAGTATCAACACAAAATTTGATTATCGATGCTGTTTGATTTCCCGCCTCATCTGTTACCCTGATCCGAAATTCATGTTCACCTTCCGCGAGATCATCCAATCCCTCACCATCGGACAAAACAACAGCTTCCCCATCGATGATAAATTCAACATCGCCCCCGTCAGAACTCTCATACACAACTGGTATATCTCTTAAGTTGTATGTTTTATTTTCTGGCGAAGCAACAGTTAGATCGGGGGAATTAGCATCAATAGCGAAGTCTATAGGTATATTAAAGTTATCGAAGTTTACAATATTTCCCGCGACATCCTTAAACGACGCTTCGGTCAGAGGCAGATTCTCATCTTGGTCCTGATCCCCTTCGGTTACAACATAATCGGCGTAAAAAGCTTTCCCCTTCTTATTGAAAGTAAGATCACGACCGTATATCTTACCATTAACTGAACTAACATCATCAGTTGGAGGAAATTCCGACAAACCAATGGCTACCGTGTCGCCAACTTTCGAGGTATGCTCACCAACCTCAAGTTGCTCGGCAAAAAATCCCGCTTGCGGCAACACAAAATCAGAGACGAATTCACCACTTGCTACCTCATACCAAACCCCCTCCTCTTCGTCCTGAGCAAGTATCTTCCACTCATGTAGTCTCGAGCCTAGCAATAGTTCGAGCTCAGCACTGGACGAAGTGTGTGAAAAAAGTGAATAGCTGGCCTCGCCCCCCAAAACCTCAGTATCCAGAGGCAGTGTAGCGTCATCGAGATAGAGGCTTAGCCTTTGCGCTCCAAGTATTTCGCTTGGTACCACCTCTAGACCAAAACTCGTGTTTGTCGCGTTGATATATCCCGTTTCGATACTTGAACCCGTGGGAAAAACTTCAAACTTTATTGATTTAAAATATTGCGGGTCAGTCGCGGCGCTAACTGAAGAAACACCTAAATTAAAAACAGCTGTAAGAGAAATGATTGTTGCAAGTAATATCGAAATTGGTTTTTTCATTTTTTAAATAAAATGGCCCCACACTAAACTGCCGTGAGGCCATAGCCTGATGCCATAGCTTTGGATTCCAAATGTAGCACACCCTATCAACTTGTCAACAATAAAAATTCGCGATCAATCAGGACCGCGAATTTTTTTGTTTCTAATTTTTCTAAACTTATTACTTCTCATTTCCCCTCCTCAAGGTACTTATTTTGAAGCAAAAATCTGGACATACATTACAGTATTTTTTCCCTCATAGACCCCTTCCTTCTGAGCAAATCCATATTCATTAAACTTGTCAGACATTATATTTTCATAGTGAGTAGGACTCTTCTTCCATGCATCGAAAACTTCCGTTACATTGCTAAAATCAATTCCAAGGTTTTCGCCTGCATACTTATAATCATAACCTTCGGCAAGAACAAACTTCCAAGCCGTGGTTCCGTCCTGAGAGATATGATCAAAATACTGGTTGTTAAACATATCGTCCAGCTTATCTTCGGCTGACTTAGCTAGATCCTCATTCCAATTAAGAGCTGCTTTACCGTTTACTACCCTCTCCTTATTAACAATGTCGAGTGAGTAGTCAAAACCAGCATCAGTTTTAGCTATAGAGTTCTGTTTTTCGAAGAAAATATAAGACGTTGAAAGCGCAAGAGCAACCGATAGCGATGCGATGAGTGCGATTTTAGTTGTCTTGTTCATTTCCCCTCTTGTTTGTCGTTCGTAAAGTTACTGTACATATAATATAACATTTATTTGCATCTATGTCAAGTCACGACCGTATGTGGAGTATTGCAGGCTGACCTTGTAAGGTGGGCTCGGTCACAAACAAAAAATACTGGATGAGATCGCCCTCCGGTCAAAATCTGAAAACAACACTTTTGTGGATTGGATCGCCCTGCGGTCAAAATCTGCTGATTTTGCCTCTGGGCCGGCCCTCGCGCCTTTGCTTGATCGGTTTTTCAGCTTCTCAACTAAAAAATAGCCCAAATGGGCTAATAATCTTACTTGCCACCCGTAGCCTCCGAGTATTGCGAGGAGCGGAGGGTGGTCGGCCTGGATGGGATCGAACCATCTACATACGCCTTATAAGAGCGTCGCTCTACCAATGAGCTACAGGCCGTTGTCTATTCGTAAATAATACCTTAAAACTCTTGTATTTCAAGATTACGATCTGTTAATATTATTAAGTACACAAAATGACAAACAAAATCAGTAAATCCGAACCGACCTTCAAGGATAACCACTTCAGACATATAGGTAAGTGGGTTTTTTTGATTATCGGAATTTCTCTGTCTGTTTGCATCCTCGCCTATGCTGGCCTCGCCCTCGCATCAACACAATACTCATTGCCAGGCCTAATGTTTAACGGAAGAAATGTCGGACTTAAAAGCGTCAGTGGGATATCAAAGATAGTTGAGAGTGAAAAAAACAACCTCAAGGCCCAAAGACTGACCTTTCAATTCGAAAATCAGACCACACAGAAATCATTGCAAGAACTTGGTGTAAGTATCGACGTTCCACAAAGCACCCGGAGAGTTTTTGACTTTGGAAAAACAGAAAAAATTTTCCCAACGATTGCCTACATCATCGACCTCACAAAAAACAACGCACGCGTGAAACCATACATCGTCAAATCCGCTGATTTTGAAAATCAGGTCCGGCAAATATTTCAGCAAAAACAAGATGCACAGAATGCTACACTAACACTAATCAACGGCCAATTAAACATTACGCAAGAAAAGCTTGGATACAAAATAGACACAAATGATCTCAAAAAGTCTATCGAGGACAGATTAGCTTCTAGAAATTTTTCTAAAGTGATTACCGCAAATAAGATTAGCGTGAAAAGCAATGTTAACTCTTCCGATATTGCTGCATATCAAGGAGACATTCAGACTGTTGTCAGTACAAAGTTAACCCTGCAGGCCCCTAATAAAAAAATCTATCCAAAAGATAGCGATTTACTTGGGTTTATCGATCTTGAGCGAACGATACTGAATCAAACAGTCACATATTCAGACTCCGCAATTGACAACTATCTTAGATCAATCGAAAAGCAGATCGATGTTGCCGGAGTGAAGAAGAAGATCTCAAGTCTTGATAATTCAATTTTAGATGCAGGCAAAGAGGGTAAAAAATTAGACGTTACTAAAAGCAGAGAGAACATTAAAACCGCACTTTCATCTAAATCAATCGCAGCGACCCTAGTAGTAACAACCGCGCCAATACAAGAAGAAGTGATCTCGCCGGGCTTCAATCCTGGAAAATACCCTGGTAAATTTATCGAGGTAAACCTATCTCAGCAAATGCTCTACACATTTGACGGAGCAAATTTAGTAAACTCATTTAAAGTTTCAACCGGGAAATGGTCAATGCCAACCCCACAAGGTGAATATTCAATAAACAACAAAAATGAACGTGCCTTTTCGCAAACTTATGGGCTATATATGCCCTACTGGATGGCATTTATAGGGTCAGAATACGGAATACACGAGTTACCGGAATGGCCGGACGGAACCAAGGAGGGAGAGAGCCATCTTGGAACTCCGGTTTCGCATGGATGCATCAGATTAGGACGAGGATCAGCCCAAGAAGTCTACAATTGGACAGAAGTTGGTACGCCGGTCTATATCCACAAATAGTCCAAAATAAAAAGAAAGGGCTACTTCCCTTTCTTTTTATTTTGGACTTACTTTTTTGTAGTCGAGATCTTAATCTTAGGTTTTAATTTTTTGCTTTTCTTTTCCTCAACTTTTGGAATTTTTATTGTTAGCATCCCGTTTGTGATTTCAGCATCTGCATTATCCACATCAACATACGAGGGCAATGAAATCACTCTTGAAAATGACCCATACGAACTTTCGAGATGATAGTAATCTTCTCTCTTTATCTCTTGTTCGTGTTTTCTTTCCCCACGAATAATTACCTTATCTCTCTCAATCTCTACATCGATATCTTCATCTTTGACTCCCGGAATGTCAGCTTCTATAATAAGCTGCTTGTCAGTCTCTCTAATGCCCACCTGCGGGTGAAACATCGCGGATGAGCCAACCATGGTCGGTTCATCAAAAAATTTATCGACAGCCTCACGCATAGACATGATCTCTCTAAGCGGAGACCAAGGTAGTAGGTCTCGTGCCATATCGCCTCCATTATTATTTTTAATATTATCTTCTTTTGGTTCTTCAAATACATTATCGTAACGAAAGATAAATTCTACTGGCATATCAAACAATGAAGAAATTTTTAACGCTAGCGAAACCGAAGGTATACACTTGCCTGCCTCGAGAGCTATGATCGATTGTCTCGACACACTAAGAAGATCGGCTAACTCATTCTGAGTAAGGTCGGCAATCTCTCTGAATCGCCTTAGATGACTTGATATTTCGCGTTTATCGTTCATTTACTACATATTGTAAAGAGAACTTTACATTTTGTCAATAATAAGTTATATAAATATATATATAACTCTATGACTTCATCTCTTTTAACGCTAATTTATCAAGCTTGAGAGAGCCCTCGATGGGCACGATCACTCGACGCACCCTCGCTTTTGAGGTTACGAGTTCCGCAACTACTCTAGCGACATCCTCCGGCTTGAGCAACTTTTCAATTTCTTTTTTCGTAAGAAGATTCTCATTTCCGGTCAGTTTTGTATCCACTGAAGCGGGACAGACAGCGGAAATTCTTACGTCGGTGTTGCGCAGTTCCTCATTGAGACACTCGCTTAGACCAACTACTGCAAACTTGGATGCACAATATGCCGTTTTGCCCGCAGCTCCGATCAGCCCACTCATAGAAGCAATGTTTACTATATATCCGCTTTTCTGCCACTTCATTAGTGGAATAACATACTTGCATGTTAGAAATACACTTGTTGAGTTGGTGGACATCATAGACCGATACTGATCCGGATCAGTATTTTCAATCCTATCCAGTAAATAAGCTCCTTGGCAATTGACCAGCACATCTATCCTACCGAACTTATCGTTGGTATAAGAAATTACTTTCTTGACAGAGATCTCGGAAGTGAGATCTGCATTAACAAAAAAATCTGTCTTCCTTCTAGGTTCTTTGATGTCGCATATGACTGTTTTGAAATTCAAAAATTCAAGCGTCTTTACAATCGCTTGCCCAATAGAGCCACTACCACCACAAACCAATGCAACCTTCATAGTCTCGAATGATCTTGTTCGGGGTATTGATCGTGATTGACAAGTTTTTTTAATTCTAGATTGACTTTACCCACGTCGGAAACTTTGTTGATTTGTACAAAATCTGAACGAACCGAGGAAAAACCCGCCTTGGAGGCTGAGAATCTGTATTCACCTTGACCGAGTGGAACCATAAATTTACCATCCTCTCCGGTCAAAACTGTTCCCTTAAGCCTGTTTGCTTTATCTACAATCCTGACCATCACAAGAGAAACTGGTTGACCTGAGTCATCGCTCACAGCACCATACGTTCGCTTTTTCATTAGATGAAAAATCTCCATAGCCCAAAGAGCAACATAAAAGGCTAAAATCGCAAAATCAAACCATCTTCCTTGCGTAGTGGCTAGATAAGTAGCAAAAATTGTTCCAAGCACCAGCAATGGCAACCTGACTACTGAAGATACCCTAGAAATAAAATGCAAGGCCGATACTACAGACAAATCAAGCACGTTTGCCTTCGTCTGATCAAGAGGAATATTGATGTTTAAAGGCGCCCTACCACCTTCAGTTGGATGGACATCAAGTTCGCCTCCTTTATAAACATTGTGATACTGACTGTCCGATGAGCCTGTTATTATGTGGCTAGGAAAGTGGTAGCCTTGTTTAGATACCGTTATGGAATATGAGCCAATCGGAATTATAAAGCCAAATTCACCATTTTCATTAGTTCTCCTTGAGTCACGCAACTTACCGTCTGGCTCGGAAAAGACTCTAATGATCGCACCAACGATCGGACGTTTCGAGATTGAGTCATAAACGACCCCCCACTTGCCTTTTCTTGTCGGCCAAATAGGAGGCGCAAATAAACTGCCAGCTACACTTGCAAAAACTCTTGAAAAGGTCGGGATCGACGAAACAAGAGAGACAACATATGAAGCTGCAAGAGCAAAGACAGAGCCCAGAACCATGACGATGCTTGCCGCAGTTATTGGCCCCTCAGGCTCAGATGGATATTTAAAGCCAACAACAGACGAAATGCACGAGGATATTTTCTTACCATCTTTATTGAAAGTATCAAGCAAAAACTTACCTGATGTTACGGAGTCCTCGAAATTTGGCTGATAAGTAATTACACCCTCATCCTGCTGCATCATAGCTATTGAAGTCTTTTGTTGATCTCGATTGGTCAGTAAATACAAACTTGCCTTATTATCTGGCGAGTCGTCAGCATCTCTGCTAACCCAAGAAATCTGCTGAGAGGAGTTCACCGGCCAAGCATCACCATCTTGAGGCGAGACAAAGTCATATTTGCACTGCAGAATAGCCTCAGGTGTTACGGTTGGAGCAATACCAACCACGCACTGCGACTGATCAGATGTAGTAGTAAACGCCGTAGCATCAAAGCTCGTCATAGCTATTCCGGTAAATTGCGATACAGGAATAAAACTTCTGCCCCAGTTTAATCCGTTGCCAACTGTACTTTTTGGATATACATGCACTAAAGCTCTGAACTTAGATGACCGCTTGGCCTCATCTGGAATAGTGACGCTTGCCCGAACAACAAGATAGTCCACATAGTTGTACCCCGAATCGACAGGTTTCTTTTCCCAAGAATAATTAGCAGTAAAGTCATAATCCGAAATAAATCTTTTATAAGAAGCTCCGCCATCTATTGAATAATAAAAATCATGAACGTCCATCGAATAACGTTTATCGAGCACCCCACTAGTCATAACAGCTGTATAGGCATCGTAGACATAATAGGTAAGGTCGAGTTTACCATCGCAATCGGGCTTAGTGTCCTCAAGGTAAATATCAGCAACCATTGCATCACCGCAAAATGGCCGACCATATAGGACGCTCCAACCAAACATGCAATCGGGTGTAGCAGTTGGGGAGGGATTGGGAGTAGAAGTAGCAGTTGAGGTATCGGTAGTTGTTACAGTTTCTGCAGGGGTTGGGGTAGGCGTTGGGCTCGCACCATATGTAAAGCTTGATTCGTCAGAATAGTCGCTCCAGACATCGTGATTGTCTTGATATCTTACTTTCCAATAATAAGTAGTTCCAAGAGAAAAATAAGCGCCATCAACAGTTATAGTAGTTAGATTGGCAGCATCCGTTCCTGAATCATAAACCGTGTTACCACCACCGGAAGCATCAGTAATAACCCATTGCGATGACTTGTGAGTATCCTCCGCATCAGTGTCCGAAAAAGCCGAGCCGGTTAATACAACCTGACTTAAGGCATAACTCCTGCTAACAAGCAGAAGTGATCCGATCAGAACCAAAAGCAAAGAGAAAAAAACCCCTGCCCTTTTGGCCCTATTAAAAGAAAAGAATTCCCTCACTTTCATCAGATTAATCATATCATTTTTTTTGGCTTGCAAACAACGATCAAAAAATCTAAGATAGATTTGTTTAAAAAATCACGTGGGACCGAGTAGTAGAAATTTGATAAATGCCAAAAGCATTTGAATATTTACTCGATCAAGCCGTGAAATTATCAAATAATTGGTAGTGTTGAAATCGACTTGCAAAGCAAGTGATCAAATTTTCACTACTCGGGAGATTCATGAATTACAAAGAAGTCAGAGATATGATTGTTGCAACAGGTAAGAAACTTAAGCTAGACGATTCTACAATAGAGAGAATTGCTGAACCAGAGAGAATTGTTGAACTTAATTTACCGGTAAAATTGGATAGCGGAAAAGTTAAGGTTTTTGAAGCTGTTCGGGTACAGCACAACGATGCGAGAGGCCCATATAAAGGCGGGCTCAGATATCACGAAGAAGTAAACACTGAGGAAGTCAAAGTTTTAGCCGCACTAATGAGTCTAAAAACCGCACTTATTAACATTCCCTTTGGTGGCGGCAAGGGCGGAATCAGCGTCAACCCAAGAGAATTGTCTAAAACAGAGCTCAAGAGACTTACAGAGTCGTTCGCTCGAGGACTGGCAGATGTAATTGGCGAAAGAAAAGACGTCCCTGCCCCAGATGTAAATACCGACCCACAAATCATGAGGTGGTTTAGAAAAGAATATGAAAAAGTTGTCGGTCACTCAGAACCAGGAGTCATAACCGGAAAAGCATTTAACGATGGCGGAATAAAAGTAAGAGATGAAGCAACCGGATTAGGTGGCGCAGCTGTTATTCAGGAACTGGCAAAAGTTCTTGGCAAAAAACCAGCGGAAACTACCGTCGCAATTCAGGGTTTTGGCAACGTAGGCAACCACTTGGCTCACCACTTATATCACATGGGATTTAAAGTAGTTGCGATCGCCGATATTGATTCGGGCATCATGCACGAAGATGGACTAGACTATCACGAAACTTACAAAAAAATAAAATCTGGTAAAAAACTGGCGGAATGTTGCATCTGCGATGTTCACGGTCCGTCAACAGACTGTATGAATGTTGGGCCAAAGGAAGTTCTAGAATCAAAATGCGATATCCTAGTACCTGCCGCAATAGGAGATCAGATTACAAAAACAAATGCCAGCAAAATAAAGACAAAGATAATTGTAGAACTCGCTAACCACCCAATTACCGACGAGGCAGAAAAGATTCTTGAAAAAAAGAATGTAATGATTGTGCCGGATATTTTGGCAAACGCCGGTGGAGTTTTGGCTAGCTACTATGAGTGGCAAGAAAATGTTGAAGGCGTGAAAATGAGCTACGACGAAGGCCAAGCTGCATTAATCAAACAGATGAAGAATGCCCTCAAGGACGTTTTAAAAACTGCCGATAAACAAAAAACCTCCCTGAGGGAAGCATCCTATATGATTGCAATCTCTCGAATTGCCAAAGCTCTCAAAATATAATTGAATATAAGGTCGCGATTGCAACAACACCCATCAAGCTGACGATGATCCACCCTAAGGTGGATAAGAGTTTGGAGTTGACGTGATCCCCCATGACTTTTTGCTTTGAGCTTAAAATCACGATGAAAACTAGCACAACAGGGGCAACTAAACCGTTTAAGACGGCAGCATAAATTAACATTTGCATTGCATCAAATCCAACAAAATTTAAACCAAGGCCTATCAATATGGCCAATATCATAACGCCATAAAAAGAGTATGCATTTTTTACTTTTTTACTTAATCCCTCATTCCACTCCAGAGATTCCGAAACGGCATAGGCCGCAGAACCCGCCAAGACAGGAAGGGCTAGTAATCCAGTGCCGATGATTCCTAGTGCGAACAAGAGATAGGCTTTGTCGCCAGCTAAAGGTTTTAACGCTGCAGCCGCGTCGGCTGCGGAGTTAACCTCGAATATTCCGGCCTTGTTTAGTGTCGCCGAGCAAGTGACAATAATAAAAAACATTACGATGTTTGATAAGAACATTCCGGACCAGACGTCCACACGCATGTTTTTAATCGCCTTATTGAGATATTGTTTGCCGATCATAATCTGCTGCTTCACACCAACCGTCTCCTCTACCTCCTGACTTGTTTGCCAGAAAAACAAATACGGTGAAATCGTAGTACCAAGGATCGCGCAAACAAGTAATATTTGGTCTTTTGAAAAATCTAGACTTGGGACAACCGAGGCCCTCAGAACCTCCGCCCAATCGATTCCATTAGTTAAAAAAGCAGTTAGCACATAAGCCAACAGGATCAGAGCAAGCCATTTTAAATATCGTGCGAATTTTTCATATGTCGAATAAATCTGCAGACCGATTGAAATAACTGCGAAACCAGTTATCAAAAATACGAACCCAGCCTGTGGATACAAAAGTTGAGTCGCTTTGGCCATCGCCCCCAAATCAGCGCCAATATTAAAGGTGTTAGCGATGAACAGCAAAATTGTACAAAAATACAGTACCGAAGGTGAAAAATTTCTTCTTATATTATCAGCAAGTCCCCGTCCAGTTCTTATGCCAATTCGCGCGCACATCTCCTGAACAACCGCCATCAATGGAAAGGTTACAACCGAAAGCCAGAGCAACTGAAAACCGTATCTTGCGCCAGTCTGTGAATATGTAGCGATTCCAGATGGGTCGTCATCGGATGCGCCAGTTGTCAGCCCTGGACCTAAAATCTCCCAGTAATGCTTCACCTGCTTGACCTGAGTCTGATTCATAATCGAATCTTTGACCGATTTTGACACCTCGACAGTCTTGTCGATAGCCCTCGCGGGTGCCGCTATCATCTTCTCTATAGGTTTTTCTTCATTCATAATGTAATTTACATTTTACCAGCTTATGTTATATTTTAAAAAGACCAAACTAAAAGAGGAAATATTTATGAAGACCTACGAGAACCTTTTAAGAGCTATAGCTGGAGAATCGATGGCGCGCAACAAATACACCTATTTTGCCAAAAAAGCTCGCAAACAAGATATGGAGTCAGTGGCCAGAATTTTTGAAGAAACAGCCGACAACGAACGAGCACACGCCGAAGAATTACTTGAAGCATTACCGGAAGACGTCAAAACCACCGGCGATCTGGGCATATCGCCATTATCAGACGATGTAAAAATCAATCTCTCCCATGCAGCCGATGGAGAAAAGTTCGAGTGGAACGAAATGTATCCTGGATTTAAGGCTATTGCCGAAGAAGAGGGATTGACCGAGATTGCAAGACTATTTAACGAAATTGCAGAAGTTGAAGAGAAACACGAAGCAAGATACCGCAAAATCCTCAAGGATGTCGAGGACGGAACTCTTCACAAAAGAGATGAAGAAATCGAATGGAAGTGTCTAAATTGTGGATACGTACATCTTGGAACAGATGCACCTGAAAAATGCCCAGTCTGCAAAAAACCTCAAGGTTGGTACGAGCCTCGCGGCCTCAACTGGTAAATAGAGCTATATTAGTTTAAAGCTAGCGATAACGTTTGCGATATCTTTGTCTGTTAATTTGGCATCAGACGGAGCCTGATTCCATATGGTGTAGGCAAATGTGTATTTGGAATTTTCGATGATTTTGGTTGTGCTTCCGGATTGTGCTTGTCCTGATTTGTTGTAAACGTATATAGTCATAATATTCACCATGCCGCTTTGATAATTAGTATCTTTCGTCGGGATTTCAAATGCATAGACATCAACAGCCCCCGATTCCTCCAATACAGTACCTACCCTATAGCCCGACCAGTTAGCATCAAGCTGCATCCTAAAACCATATTTATCGTTTGTGTATAAGTAGGGCTGCACCGTTGCAGAAGCAGCTTGTGACACCAAACCAGCGGAGCTAGCTGCCGATGCTTCGGCAGAAATTGAACTTAGATCAACTTTACACTCCCCGTTTGATGAGCTAGTTGAATCAGAATTACTGCAATCCTGTTTGGCTTTATTTTTTTTAATTAGAATTATCGCAGTTGACCCCGCGATTACAGCTAATAATATGATGGCTAGACCAATTTTGTATTTTTTCTTCATGTGGCTATTTTACCAGAATGGTGCAGGCCGGCAAAACCGGCCCACCCACTATTAAAATCCCTTTAATTCCCACTTAACCTTATCGCCGTCTTTCGTGACATACTTATCAGCTCCAACTTCAGCCATAGCACCGTTAACCGAGTACGTCCAGAATTCTTTATCAGTTTGCGAGAGCCCATTGACGCTCTTGACCATTACGCCAAATGAGCTGGTATCAGCGTCTACAGAATTGTTGGACTTCAACAGATCATAAGCGGTTTGGCCAGCCTTTCCATCATATTCTACGACTTTGGATTGCACGACAGCAGTTTGCGCGACTTCTTTGTGAAGTAAATTATTGCTCCAGCTACAGGCAACTAAAGATATGCTAGTCAGCGCAATGACGATTACTATAAATGATATTTTTTTAAGATTTGTTTTCATTTTCCCTCAATATTAATAGTTATCAAAAATAAAAAGACCTTTTAAGTGGCCTCGTCTTTAAAATCTAAACATACTACCTCCTCGGGTTACCCCGTCATCCGACAGGGGCATGCTAGTTTTCTGACTCGTCCCCATTAGGGGCTTTACAGTAGCGGGACTGTAGCGGAATTCCTGCCTCGGCTCGTTCGCGAGACGGGTCACCGCACTTCCTTGCCACTCCGCAGTTGGGAATGGCCCTCCCCTTGCGGGGAATGGTTCGCATGCAATTATTTATTGCCAAATCATCGAATCAAAATATCTATTTGTTGTCAATTCGCCAGCCGGCGAAGTTACATAACTTCAGGGTTATATAAGAAAGTTATATAACTTTAAATAATCTTATGTATCTTTGTTCGGGTACTAGCCGACACCCCCTGTGGATAACTCAACTTCAGCTGTGGAAAAGAACATCTTGCTTGCCCCGTAACTCGCGCACTGTGCGTAGAGAATGAAATTCCTTGCACAGTAAGTGATGTTATGGGGTGGATAAGTCGTTGCAAAATGTGAAAAATTAGCTTTTCTTAAAATCCACAAGTCCATTTTTGTTTTGCCATTTCAAACACCGATAGTCCCTCGCTTCCAGCGGCTCGGGCTATCTACATACTCGGCAAATTTTCCCTTCGGGAACCAAGCAAATTTGCCTGCGTAAGTTGTTTGAGAACGGCAAAACGGAGTATAAATATCCAAGCACTTACCTCTTAAGGACATACGCAGCCTCGCAAGCTAGTTTTTGCGCAGAGCAAAATGGCGGGGCGAGTACCGAGTGAGCGAAGGCGCTGGCCGTAGCGAGCGATCCTTAAAGGTAAGTGCTGAGAAATTGCTTTAAAAAATTAACCTTAAAAATATAATCAACTCAAAAAGGGCCCGAAGGCCCTTTTTGATGTAATTGTTATAATAATTACCTTTTTGGACGTGCAACTGAGATATTCAGGACTTTGCCTTTATACTCAGTACCGTTCAAGGCTTTGATGGCAGCTTCTGCCATGGCGTCGGTTTCCATTGTGACGAAACCGAATCCTCTTGAGCGGGTTGGGTCCATTCTGTCCATGATGACTTTTGCTTCAACGATTTTTGCGCCTTCTACAGCAGCAAACATCTCGTTGAGCTCTTCGTCGCGGACAGCGTAAGGTAGGTTTCCAACAAACAATTTGTTTGATTGTTCTTCCATTTTTTCCCTAAGACTCTTAACTTTAACTCGACCTGTACTCGATCGAGTTAAGTTCTCACTTAGCGCTAATCGAGTATTTTATACTAACACAAAATCACCGAATTGTCAATCTATTTGACCCTATTGGCTGATAGTTACGGTGATACTCACTCCGTTTGAAGAGGAGTCGAAAACTGCCGTTAAATCATACTTATCTTTGCTATATTGCAAGAATGCCTCACCAAGACTATCCGTCGATTGAGTCCAACCTGCAGACCCTAGCTCGCTCTTGTATGTATCAAACTGTGCCTGAGACGTTCCCGAAATGGTCACCGACCAACCCTGATCTGTGCCACTACCTAGCTTAGTACTGGCTTCAACCTTTCCAGATGAATATTTGGGCGCAGGCATGTCTGCCGGCCAAGTGCCACCATTAACCTCGATCGAGTTGTCGCCATCCTTAAATGTGACTGAATTATTACTCGTATCAACGTCAACTTTACCCCCCGTAGCAGCCCCAATAAGTGTTTCTGCGCCTTTTTCGGCAACTTTATTAATTACAAATTTGCTAATGAGATATCCTCCAACACCCAATACTACCAGTATTACCAAGATGATAATCAGTGCAGTATTTGATTTTTTACTCGGCTCACTAACCTCCCGAGTACTTTGTTCTTCCTCCATTTTACCTCCCTTTTTATAGCAATTATACCAGATCGTAAAAAATTGCTAAACTATGCGTTCTTCCCATCCTTGAGACGAATAATCTTTTTGCAATCGTTTGCTACATCCATGTTGTGAGTAACAATCAAAAAAGTCATATTCTCTTCTCGGTTTAGCTTCTTGAGAATAGACATGATCTCAAGTGAGGTTTTTGAGTCTAATTCTCCGGTCGGTTCATCGGCCAAGATAATTGCTGGGTCGTTCATAAGTGCTCTAGCGATCGCAACCCTTTGCTGCTGGCCGCCAGAAAGTTCGTTCGGCTTGTGATTGATCCTCTCCTTAAGACCCAGCAAGTCGAGCAATTCCTCTGCGCGTTTTTTACGAGCCGCCGTTTTCATGCCTCCATATTTCCCGGCTAATATGACATTCTCAAATGCAGTCAGAGTCGGGATCAGGTTGAACCCCTGAAAGATGAATCCGATTTTCTTAGCTCGCATTTTATAGGCTTTTTTCTCCTTCAGCTTGGTCATATCGACTCCGTCGATAATTATGGCTCCTTCATCGGGTCGGTCAAGCAAGCCCAAGATATGCATCAGTGTCGATTTTCCACAGCCAGAAGGACCAATAATTGCCGAGAAATCACCTTTTCTTACCTCAATATCAACACCTCTTAGCGCAGTAACTATATTATGCTTAGACATTTTGTATGTCTTTTGAAGTCCGGTTGCTTTAACAACTATTTGTTCGTTTTTCATTATAACTCCCTCACTGCGTCAACAACATTAAGTTTTGAAGCTCGTATTGCTGGAATGACACCAGCGATAATCCCCACTACAAAGGAGAAAATTAGCACTCCGATCAGAAAATTTGGCTCGATTAAGAAAATTTCTGCACCTTTATCCGCCATCTTAGCGTTAATAACATTAGCAACAAGAACTCCAACTCCCATTCCAATCGCGCCTCCGACTAGCCCGATAATACCTGCCTCAAGTGTATACTCAAATGCAATTGACGAGGGAGAAGCTCCGATAGCCTTTTTGATGCCTATTTCCTTTGTTCGCTCAGAAACTGACATAACCATCGTGTTGACGATCGAGAAAAGACCAACAATGAGAGCTAGAAGCGCGCTGCCCAGAATAATTGCGTTCATCGTTGCGGATGCTTTATCAATTAATTCTCCCATTTTTACTGGGGACATCACCGTGACATCCTTACCAAATTGATCCTTGATTGCAGCAGAAACCTTTTCCGAATCCGCACCGTCTTTCCAAGTGACTCCAGCCATAGAGTTAACATCTTCGATTTTCAATTTGCCGCTTGCATAAAGTGATTTCATAAATGGATTAGACTCGATAAGCATTTCTCTAGCTGGAGTAATACTCATAAAAACATAGCTGTCTGGGCCTGTCATTGTTTTTTCGATAATACCAACAACTTTAAAATCTCGTCCACGAATTTTGTAAGTGTCACCAACACTTAACTTTTTATCAGTGGCAATATTTATCCCGATAACAATTTCATCATCGGCGGATTTATCATCCAACATCTTGCCAGACTTCATCGTCATTGTCTCCCAGTTGCGATTTTTAAACTTCGATTTGTTATCAGCTCCATAGATTGAGGGTGGCTCACTCATACTTATCGAGGCATTATCTAGGTCAGGTTCCTCGACTAAAAGCGAGGCTAAAGCTCCAACTTGGTCCACACCATCTATTTGAGAGATTTTATTTAAAGTGTCTATCGGGAGAGTTCCTGTCGCAGTGCCGTAACCAGACGAACCCTTAGGCGAAACGGTAATCTGTCCGGTGACATATTTTTTGCCTCCGTCAATCATCTTATTGAGCTTTAACGCCATAGAGCCCATCACCGTAAAAGCGAAAATTCCGATTACGATACCAAAAATAGTCAGAAGAGTTCTGAACTTCCTCCTCCACATATTTCTAAAAATTTCAGTCATTGTAACCTCAAATTAATTACAGAGAAATGATAGCAGACGTGGCGGCATAATCAATAATCGAGACCTAATTATTTTGAGATCAGCTTGCCGTCCTTAAGCGTAAATGTCTTCTCGGCGCTCTTAGAAATCGAGTCATCGTGCGTAACCGCTATCACTGTTGTGTTAGCAGTCTTAGCCAATTTTTTTAGTAACTCAATAATTACTTTGCCCGTATTGGAATCTAGATTACCCGTTGGCTCATCTGCCAATATAAATTTAGGGTTGTTGGCCAACGCTCTTGCGATCGAGACTCTTTGCTGTTCGCCTCCAGAGAGTTTGCCCGGCCTTCTCTCTAGCTTGATGCCCGAGATTCCAACCTGCCCCAGAAGCTTCTCCGCCCTAGTTCTTCTCTCCTGAACCGAAATACCCTTAAATTCCATCGGCAACATCACATTTTCCGTCGCACTCAAATTTGGAATGAGATTATAATTTTGAAAAACAAAGCCGATGCTATCTCGCCTGTATTTAATCAAGCGCATATCAGATAATTTCTCAATGTTTTTTCCATCTACCTCAATCGATCCCGAGCTTGGGCGATCAAGCGCACCTAACAACGAGAGAAGGGTGCTTTTACCGCTTCCGCTTTTCCCCACTATTGCGCAGAATATCCCATCAGGAATCTCAAATGAAATTTGATTAACTGCTTTGACTTCATGATCGCCGCTCTTAAATGTTTTGGATAAGTTGTTTATTTTTATCATAATAATTCCTTTTCTTATTCGGCCCTCATTACTTCAGCTGGTGAGATTTTAGCAATTATGAATGAAGGAATGACCGAACCAATTATTGCAATCACAAGCGCCGCAAGCAGTCCATAGAGTATTATGCTAATACTCACGGTCGCCGTTAAGTCTCGTAGGGCGCCCTGCGCACCACTTACGACGCTCGCCCCCATTCGCATCATCATGGCATGACCCTGAGCAGCATTTTCGCCAGTTTGCTGGGTCGAACTACTCGATACTAGTACCTTTAAGATTGGATTGCTCAAAAATGTTCCTAAAATAATCCCAACAATACTGCTGGAGATTGTCAAAACCATCGCTTCAACTGCAAATTGTGCAGTAACTAGAATGTTTGATGACCCGATGGCCTTGAGGACACCAATCTCCCTTCTCCGCTCTCTAACTATCATGATCATCGTCAAAAATAGTATTACTGCCCCAGCTATCATCGAGCCGATCAAGCTATAAAGTGAGATAGCTCTGATGTTCTCAAGGGGAGCAACTGCTGTTTTTTCTGTGTCCCGACTAGAAACGATGTCTGCTTTGTCGCCAAACTGAGTTTTTAAAGCCTGAATGGCTGAATCTAGCTTGTCGATAGATGCGACTTGTACGGTTACCGAGTTAATTTGGTCATTCTGGCCGGAAAGTTGCTGCAACGCCTTGATCGGCATGAAAAACTGCCCATTTGCAAACTTATTTCCTGCGTCAAAAATCCCAACAACTTTCACATTTTTATCATATGCTTTAAACTCTGACCCCACAGTTAGACTGTTTTTTACAGCAAGATCGCTTCCCATAATCGCAACTATATCAGCTGTATTTCCGTCAAATTTATCACCTGACTTTATATCCAACTGGCTGATATTGAGACTCTGAATCGAATTTAGATCATTTGTAGCAGTTACCATTATCGGCATTTTAAAATCATGCGAAGCTGAATTTGCCGGCGCCGAAGAAGGCGGTTGTGAAGTTGAGCCCATCTGCTGTCTTCGCCCGAAATTACCCGCTTCCTGCGCTGGCTGCAAGCTAGTGTTATCAGAGAGATGGTCCATTAATGTCGTTGTCACTTTTAAAACACCGTCTATTGATGATATTTTGGATACCGAATCATTTGTTAAAAGCTCACCCCCACCTTCAAATCCTCTGATGCCGGCCGGTGAAACCGAGATAGTATTTCCAATACTAGCCTTAACTGAGTCAATTTTGCTTTGAACTGTTTTTAGTGACATAAACATTATCAACGTCATGCCAATCGATATGGACAAGATCAAAACAACCGAAAGTGATCTGACTGTGTTTCTAAACGCATTTTTAAATCCCCTAATAACTGCTCCCATACTTACTCCCAGATAGTGAAAATTTGACTCTCTACGCAAAATTTTACACTTATTAGTTTATTAGATAATCCAGCCTGTTTTCTAAATCTTAGAACCAGAAGCTGAGAAATGGCTTATTCGAGATTAAACTTAACCTCAAATGTAGTACCTTTTTTGATTTTGCTTTCAACTGAAATTTGAGCATCATGAAGCTCTGCGATGCTCTTAGCAATCGCTAACCCAAGACCGTACCCGTGTGATTCATTTTGAGTTCGAGATGAATCAGTTCTGTAAAATCGATCGAAAATAAAAGGGAGATCTTTTTTATCGATCCCTACTCCGCTGTCGCAGACTCGAACCAAGGCATGTTTGTCTTGTTTTTCCACATCTATTGAAATCTGAGAATTTTTAGGAGAATACTTTATTGCATTATCAAGCAGAATCACAAAAAGCTCAATCAAACTCGACCGATCACCTTTTACTTTGATACTACTGAGATTATTCTTGAATTTAATTGCCTTATTTTTTGCAATTGATTCAACTTTTTCATACGCCTCAATAACTATGTCAGTTAGATCTAGTTCTGAAAATTCAAACTTTGTTTCTTCTTTGTATTTCGACAATCGCAATAATGCCGAGGCCAGAGATTCCAACTTATTGATCTCCTCTAAATTACTCTCAAATATTGACTTCGTATCGGATAAAGAAAGTTTTTTGTCCCGTAGAGCCACCTCGATTTCAGTTTTCATCGCGGTGAGCGGAGTTTTTAATTCATGCGACGCATCGGCTGTAAATCGCTGCTGAGCCTCTACCATTTCTTCAATAGGTCGAAGGGTTTGCTTAGCCAACAAGTAACTTAAAATTGCCGATGCGAGCAAGATCAATATATTGAAATAAACAAGATTGAGAAGTAAATGGATACGACTTTCGTCTAGCTGAGTATGTCTGATTTTCTCAAGCTCTATAAGTGGCGAACAACGAAATCCATCACTCGGGCCGGCATTACAAATCGACTGCGCCTGTCTATTTAATCCCCGACCTAGCTCTTGATATGAAATCCCATAAAGCACGGCACTAAAGCTAAGGCTTATCACCATCACAATAAGAACATAGAACAAAGTGAGTCGAATATATGCAGACCTAAAAGTCATCATTTCTTTTCAATTCTATACCCAAAACCTCTTGCGGTATAGATTAGGGGTTGGCTATTCTTGAAAGGCTTATCAATCTTGTTTCGAAGATATCCAATATAAACCTCGACGGTATTTGGCAAAATATCTGCATCGTAGTCCCAAACGTGAGCAATAATATTATCTTTTGTTAAAATTCGATTAGGGTTTCGCATAAGATATTCGAGCAATGCAAACTCTTTGCTTGAGAGAGTAACTTTCTTTTTTGATCGTTCAACTTCAAATGTTTGTCGATTCAGCGTTAGATCGTCGATCTTTAAGATATCTTCTTGAATCTGATGAGGTCTTCGAAGTAACGCCCTAACTCTGGCCAATAACTCTTCAAACGCGAATGGCTTAGTGAGATAATCATCCGCTCCAGCATCCAAACCCTCTACTCTGTCCTTGATCTTATCTTTTGCCGTGAGCATTAAGATCGGATTTTTGAATTTATTCTTTCGTAAAGCCTCGCAAATTTTTATCCCATCAATCTCGGGAAGCATTCTGTCTAAAATAACCATATCGTAATCAAAAGCTAACGCGGCGCCCATTCCATCCATTCCATCAAAACTTACATCAACAGCATAGGACTCTTGCTCGAGGCCTTTTTTTATTGCATTCGCAATTTTGCGGTCATCTTCTACAACTAAGATTCTCATTTTTCCTCACTTTGCTAATTTAAGATTATTCGTAATTGTCTGAGTCTCGCCCTCTCATCCAGCGCTCCGCGCGATAACTGGATGTAATCCGTTTCGCCGGAAGCTGTGGTGACGGGGTCATCTTCTACAACTAAGATTCTCACTTTTCCTCGCCTTATTTACTTAGAATATTCATCTGACGTCTGGTCTCTGGTTTCTGGTTTCTGGTTTCTGGTTTCTGGTTTCTGGTTTCTGGTTTCTGGTTTCTGGTTTCTTTTAATATCTTATACCATAAATGCTTAGAATTTGCTGAGAGACTGTAATTCTTGACCTGCTAGCTTGACAAATTGACAATGTCATATACAATCATTGTCAGTCTATCATGGATATCGACTCTCAAGAGCCGCCCCTGTCCGACCAAGAAGATCGAGGCAGCGGTTACAATAAGAAGTCTCTCTTTGAACAAAAACCCGTCGCAAACGGGTTTAACCGGTCTGAATACAAAAAAATATCAGACTTTTTAGGATTTGTCTTTAATTTCGCCTTTGTCAGTACGAATATTTTTCGCCAAGGTACTGCGAAGAGCATAGCTTCATTTGAAAATGCCATTGTAATATTTGCCAGAAAAAGTGGAATTAACAGATCGTTTTTATACCAGACGATTCTTCTTCTTTTTATAGTATTTTTGCCATGGATCTCTGAAGTTGCAGTGGGTCAACAGCAGCAGGCCGAACTTAAAGCACTTTCGCAAAAAATAGACCCGATCAAAGAGGGTCAAATCGCAATGAACGTGAATCAATTTTTACCACCAGAACTTTATGCCGATCCAGATACGGTAGTTTTAAATCGAATGACACAAAATGACTCGTACACACTTCAGCAACAATTAGCCGTAAATGTAGGGACTGATGCCGGACCAGAAAGACAAGATCCTACATACGAATTAAAATCTGGGGAAACGATTACTCAAGTCGCCGACAAATTTCAACTTCATGTAGGCACGATTTTGGCTGCAAACGACCTACAACCTACAGATTTAAAGAAAGTTAAACCCGGCACTATTCTGGATATTCCCTCATCGGACACGGATACATCTGATACTTGGCTAGTTGCCATCAATAAAGCAGATGCAGATGAGAAAGCGGCCGCAGCCGCGGCGGCGGCGAAAAAAGCTGCTGAAAAGAAAGCTGCCTCCGCTAGAGTCGCCGGAGCGACAGCAACACGATCCAACGTGTCTTATAGTTCCGACATCACCGTGATAGGCATCTCCTACGAACAATGTGTACCATGGGCAAGAGCTAACTCGGGAATACAAATACACGGCTACGCAGGAAATATTGCCCCAACACAATCAGATCCTCGCGTCGGAGGCGTCGCACTAGATAGATTTTTCGGCCATGCCTCCGTTGTAGTAGGCGTTGGCGATGGCTACGTGATTGTTCACGAAGCTAACTATGTGCGCGGCAAGATCACGGAAAGAAGAGTATCAACAGCCGCCATTCGTGGCTACGTGTATTAAAATCTATTGAAGATTGATGAAAATTGGCCTACTATTATCTTAGGTCGATCATTAAAAACGAGGTAGAAGCTATGAAAAAAATGAATTGGCTCGATTGGGTCGCGTTCATTTTGGTCATTGTCGGAGCACTTAACTGGGGTCTAGTCGGATTTTTCGACTGGAACTTAGTTACAGCGATTTTCGGTGATATGACCACAGTTTCCCGAGTTATTTATGATTTAGTTGGTGTGGGAGCTTTGTATCTTATCATCGCCTCTCTCTCCAAGTCAGAATAGTTCATTCAAGATTAGTACATTTAGAAAAATGGTCCCGTCATCCGACGGGGCCATTTTTCAATTTGTGTTGATACTTACTGTTTTTTCGCTATCACAACTAACCTTTGCTCGTCTGTGCCGATTGGCCAGCAGGTCATCAATGTAAGCTGCTCGGATAGTGTTTGATCGAGAACTGTCATGTCGGTTTTTTCGACAATTTTTTTGTCCGTAACTAAGTAAATGAAACTCTTCCCCTTGTACAAAACATTGATGGAATCCGAATTATTCAAATCATTTAAACCTGCAAAGACTTTGTCGTATTTACTAGCAGCACTGGCGGAAGAATGTCCGTAGATAAAAATATTTCCCTTATCGTCTCCCGGTAAGGCGGTTCCGGTCATATGAGCTACCCCACCCTGCAATGCCTTGTTGTAAATGTCAGCATTGGTGGGGTCAACGTCCTGAAGGATTGGGGCTTCAACATTTAGACTAGGAATCGATAAGCTAAATTCACTGCTCTGCGCACTATTCGAAGGCATTGTTGCCCCATTGGATTTATTGCGATCGAAAAATCCAAACTTAAAAGAAAATCCAACCGCTATCAAAACTAATGCAATTGCAAATACGAACGTTCTAGATTTAATTATTCTAATAATCTTTTGCTTCACAATTTTATAGTATCACCAAAAATTAGTACTCCTTAGTAAATGTTGGACCATCTGGTATCTGACATTGCTCGGGATATGTTTCGCGTACTGGATATTTTTTCGCACACGAATCAAAGTCTTGGATTGTTGGATTGCCATGCATGATCCAATTGCCCGAGTCATCCTTGACCCACACGTCTTCACTGCCGCGTAAAACTATTAGCAATACAATTGTGGCAAAAGGGATCAATAATGCCCACCAGTATTTTTTCATCCTTCTAATCGCACCCTTTGCCGGTTTGTGGCAATACAGTCATTGCCGGAACTGTAGCGGCAGTTGATCCGAGGCTAACGGTAGTGGTCCTCTCAAGAGCTTGCGATTCGTTGTGATCCACCGAATCATCATAAGCTAGAACTTTAATATCCGAATGGTATTGGGACGTATCCCAATCGCAGGCGTAAACACCATTTGGGTCTGGCTCAGTTGATGTACAAATCAAATTATCATCTACATAGAAATCCACCTTAGATATTCCGAATACACTTTGAGGACTTACCCGAATTGTGTATGGATTTTGGGTAATCGTTTGACTATCAGTTAGGTTTATTACTTGGCCACCACCAGGAAGCGAGACAAAAGTCGGATAAGCGAGCCCAGGACTAGAAGTATCGAGAGTATAAAGCGTTTCGGTTGTACCATCGGGTCGAGCCGTAAAAAACAACTTTTCTCCTATTTGCACGAAACTTTGCGGATAACTGTTGCCGCTGGGATTGATATCTTGAAGCATTTTAGTCCCTGACACTGTTCCATCAGATATCCATAGTTCGCTTCCGTTGGTACCATCATTAGCTTGGAAGTACAAATAATCTCCCGACTTGAAGAGCGAACTCGCGCTGGAGCTACCACTAGGATTAATATCTTTGAATAATTGCGTACCACTTTCTGTCCCGTCCGATTCCCAAAGTTCAATACCGCTTACTCCATCATCGGCACCAAAGTACACCTTTCCGTCAAGCTCTGTATAACCTCCCGCGCCACTTCCCCAAGACGTGCCTTCATAGTCAGACCTGATCTGTTTAAGCATCTTAGTTCCGCTAATTGTCCCATTGGAAATCCACGGTTCAATATCGACTTTATAATCAGGTAAATAATGTGCCACATTAGAGAAAAAACATGATCCGTTCAAAAAAGGAGATCCCTCTTCGCATGTCTGTGAATCCAAACTGTCTGATACGGTCTCGCTTGTAGCGACAGTACCAGCTCCGCTACCATCCGATGACCATCCAGTAATGTATGCGGTATCAGAATATGAGGATACATTAAAATACAGGCGACTGTTAATAGCGGACCTGATATCAACCATTACATATTCCGTATCTTCATCTGTAAAGTCTTTCACAATCTGCGTACCGCCGGTCGTACCATCAGACTCCCACAGTTCTGAATTATTTGAATTTGGCAACGAACCTCCGAAGTAGATTTTATTTCCCATTTTCTTAATTGTCCCTGTGTCGACTGTTTTAACGGCAGATGTTCCGGCCTCTGTTCCATCCGACTTGTAAAGCAACCCCACGTTTCCGGAAACCCACGCTTCAGAGTATGAGTTAAGATATTCCGAAGTAGTACCGTCTTCTGCGCTGAAATAGACGCTATCCCCGAGCTGAACAATGCTCGATGGGCCCGAGCTCTCATTCGAACCTGGCCAAATGTCCTTGACCATTCTTGTTCCTTCGCTAGTACCATCAGATACCCAAAGCTCGTATCCATTCGTACCGTCATCAGCACTGAAATAGATCTTATTGTTCAATACTGCAAAGCCGCTCCAAAGCCCTGGATTGCTATCGCCGGCGGGATTGATATCCTTGACCATATAAGTGCCGGTCGCTGTCCCGTCCGATCGCCACAGCTCCTTGCCATGCGAACCATCGTCAGCATCGTAATAAAGTACATCACCCACGGCAACATGAGCTATAAAAAAAGCAAACACATTTGGAGCTTGAGTAGCAAGTGTAGGCGAATATGTATTATCAGCTGCCCTACCTGGTGAAACAGCAAAACACGACAACGCAAAGACCAGTAAAAATACTTTTATTCTTTTATACGTCAGCACATGCCCTCCCTAATAAATGTCGGTTATATCGTTTCAAATATTGACAGGCTTGTCAAAGATGTAGAGCGATTAATTTTGATTAGGCTTTTTCATTCAGCTGTTTTTTCTAACGCTCCACTATACAAACCATTAATTTTTAGATTAATTTCAGTCGGCTATGAAAGCTGTGCAACAAACACTACATAATTATGACCATACTTCTTGGCGCATTTTGGGCAGGTCGTATACCACATATATAATTTTCCCTGATCTGAGCCTGTCGAAGATTTGACCTTTATATCTTTTTCCTTTGCAAATCGCTCAAAGTCTTCTCCCCACTTGCCTGTATCTTTAAAATCTCCATCGTAAACTTTAGTCAGATATTTTCCATTAAGTGTTACGTTCTCTGCATTTTCTATTTCTTTATCAACCGAAAGATACAAGTCCATATTCCATTTCGAGGTATGATCCGAGAGAACAACCATATCGGTTGATCTTACGCCAGAGTCGTCAAGCTTTTTCATCAACCTTGTCATCGCCCCACCAAAATTAATCGGTATATACATAAACGTCTTGGCTCGATCTTTGATAAATTTCTTATCTTTCCACTCAACGACTTTTCCATCCCAAGGTTCGGGATTAAATTTAGGACAACATACCTGCTCTTGCATAGATCTCCTATACGATTATTTTTTCATATTTTTGGCCGTCTGATTTGATGAATTCGTTGTCGGCCAAGGTTATAACTTCATATTTGGTTGTTCTCTTGCCCTGTTCGACCATCTCTCGTCTCTCATCAGTATAATGTGCAACTAATATGAAATTAACAAATCCTATTGCTGTTAAATCATCAATATCGACAATCTTTCTGTCGGATCCTCTCCATCCGGCTGCTTCGATAGTCGGACAAGCCAAATAGCTTCCCGCCGACGATCCGATATAGACCATGCTTTTTTTGACCAACTCTTTGGCAACTTTCAGAAATCCGCTTTGTCTTGCTTCTTTTAATAAATAGAAGGTATTGCCACCCGCGACAAAAATCACATCAAATTTTGATAATGCTTTGCGTGTTTCGTCCTCGGTCTTATTTTTGAGATCAAAATCCTCGACTTTAAATCCAAGACCGACCAACATCGCTCGGTCGGCATCCATCCATGGCTTGTCGTCGCCATACGGATCTCCCGCTGTTGGGATAAATGCCAATTTTAACTCTCTAGCCGGTTTTGGCAACATTACCGCGACCTTCGCCATCACTCGGGAAGCTTGTGAGGTTAAAAATACGTTCATATTTTATTTCTAGCGGCGTTAATCCTTCTGATTGTGCGATTTTTTGGCCAATTTCTTATGCTTCCTCCAAAATACTATCGACGTGGTTGCTAGCGCAAGAACCAAAACTATCAAAGCAAGCAAAATCCACATTAAACTGTTACTTGAACCGTTTTTGGCGTCGTTAAATGTTTTTTCCAATTTTTCGGCTACTGTCTTGGCCTCCTCCTCGGAGTTTTGAGACGCATCTGCCGGCAAATCATGAGCACTTCTTTCAATCTCGGTGCCGGAACCGCCCGCAGCTGCCGAGCTAGAACCACTTTCTCCAGCCACAGCAGAAGAGCTTTGCGATGCCCCAGGAGATAAGGAATCGGTCGTTACTGAACCAGAAGTTGTTGGAATTGTAACCGTAAACGGAATCGTATAGTTGACAGTCAAAATTGGGTAATTGTAAGCCTCACGAGACATGAACTCAATCCACCAAGTATTTCCATCAGCAGGTGCAAAGTTCAATCCGTAATTAGGCAACTCTCCACTTCTCCACTTACTGACAGTTGATGTAATCTCAAATTCTCTAGAAAAATTTTGTCCTTGGTGGCAATAAATATCTTGCCTCATCAGAAAACTTGGACTTGGTTTATTATTCCAAGTAACGGTCGTCTCACTCCAATTACTACCAACAGTACGAAAATCAACGGCTTGAGTCGATCCGGTACACAATCCGGCGTACATATAAATTCGCAGTAATGCGCTAGTAACCGTTGCATTGCTTGGAATGCTTGAAACGTCGAATTTCATCAAACCTTGCCATGTACTACCGGTCGCTTTATTTCCTATATCCATAAACGCGTGAGAAGTTCCAAAATTACCAGCAGGACTGGCGGTGTTAACTCCCGCATCAGCTGTCGGCCGCAAAATTATTGACGAAGTAGTCGCCGAATTAGTAAATGCCCCAACTGTTTGTGGCAAAATTAACGCTGCACTAAAAACAGCGACAAACAAACTAACGCTTATTCTTTTTTTCATCCCCCGCTCCTTTTTTAGAAATTTGTTATTTAAATTATAGCGCTTTATTCAACTTTTTCTCAAATTTTGTGCGAAAGCTTGTGAGGTTAAAAATATGTTCATAATTTTAGATAACTGATTAACTCTTTAGGACCTATTATTTTTGAAACGATCGCCGCTAAGGCAAATTCTTTGATCGGCTCGGAACTAATAATTTCCTTACTTTTAGCATAAGCATATGCGGCTTCGATCGTAACCGACACTCCAGCATAACCATCTTTGGCAAAAATATATAAAATATCCGCTTGATCAATTTCGGGAAAATGCTTAAGAGTCAGCTGCTTTTTTAATTCTTGATCCGCTTCAACTTCCTCGTCAGAATAATCAAAATATGGGTAAAATCCCTCGATTCCTGCCCCATCGAGCTTCGATTTTAAGATCTTAACTTCATCGTAAAATTTTCGAGATGATGCAACAAAGACTTTTTTCATTTTTCCAACCTATACGCAACAACTCCAAGCCATTGCAAAAATACAATTAAAAACATTGTTTCAAATAATCCAGTCAAAGAGTAAAGATATTGCCAAAAATATCCAGCCGAAAGGGAAAGTACAACCAGCAAGACAAAACAAACCAAAAAATAATTACTTAGACTGCCCCATTTTTTACTCGCGCGAGAGCCAAGATACGTCATAAACATTGATCCCCAGATCAAAAATACAACTACGGCAAAAATACTGTCGTGGAGAATATCTGCTGCCGTTCGTACCCCAATCCATGGATCCATCGGAAAGAAGTTAAATAAAATCGTCGCAACTAAAGACGAGGCAATTAAAAGTGCCATTGCCGTTTTAATCATTTTATTTTTGATCGATAAATACCCACCAATCGCCATAATCATAATGAGAATATTTGCTAGAGATAAAAATAAAGCGATCGTTTGACTATGAGGCAAACCCTTACCAAATATCCAACTTATCGTTCCCGAAAAGAAAGTGAATTCGGGCCTTATAATACCGCCAATTATTATCGTCAGCACGTAAACCGCAATCCCCACAAAGCCGATTATTGAGAATTTTTTCATTTTATCTCCGATGAAATTTTTTCAAATTCCACTATCGATGGAATTGGAATGCCGAAGTAATCAGGATCCTCTCGCTCGCCCTTTGTAAATAAAGTAATGTGCGGAAATTGAGTCGGAATTGATTGTCCGGCAAGTTTATTGAACTCATTGTAGAATTTTTCCATATCAGGCATATCAATTACTTGAATGATCGATGATCTTTTTTCTTCAACACCGCCCGTTCCAAACTTTCCGGTTTTTTGAATCAGAAAAAATTCATTTTCTGTAAAATCCCAGCTAAATTTTGATATTAAGTCATCTAATTTAAGAAGTAGGTTCTCCTTGTCACCAGCGCCCAATGGGTCAAGCTTTGCGTTCAAAGCATCATTGGCTTCGCTTCCCACTATGGTTATATGAAGGTTGGTTTGCTCTCTAAATCCCCCGCTTACTGCTTTATCATAAATTTGCGAAATATCCACATCGGATTTGCTCAGCTCAATAGCGACGTAATTATCGGGAAATATTTTCGGTTTTGACGGGACTATTTTCACTTTATTCCTTCTGTCGTTGTTCGACTATCAAAAGTTTTCCAAAAAATTATTGCCATTATGACTAAAATGGCAGCCATTAGAAGATACGCCACGTGCAAAGAATATAAATCGACCAGATGCCCAAGCATTGGCGATAAAACTAAAAATAATGCATTGTTAATCATATTCTTAATTGATAAAACTGTTGCCCGATTTTCTGATGGAACTCTAGAATTTAGGTAATCCTCTAAAACTGGTGCTTGATAACCGCTAATTGCAGTATGAATCAGAAGAAAGACCACTCCAAAAATACCTATCATCAATGATTGAAAAACAAATGCGAGCGCTAAAATTAACGGAATCATCATGAGTGAAATTAACATGCCGACTTTCTTTTCGATTATATGTGATTGCTTAGCGACAAAACCGCTCACCAAATTCAAAATGGCATAAACAATTCCAAAGAAAAGTATGGGAATTGATATCGCCTTCATATATGGCTGCCAAAGCCAAAAAGCGAGACTGAAAAATAACCATGTTGTTGCCGAAAAAAAGACAAAATAAGCAGCATTGCCTTTGAACGCAATCTTAAAGCTATTTTTATAATGCTGACGATACGTAGTGGCTTGAATTGACTCTTTTTCTGGGGCAACTAAGGTTAACTGAACAACTAAAACAATGATTGAAGCTAGAAAATACGCCCACCAAGCGTATGACATATTGAATTGTGCTAGAATCCCCCCGACAATTCCCCCGATTGCACCAGAAAGTGCTCCATACCACTTAAATGTGCCGTTGATTTTTTTAAATTGGTCTTGTCTGCCAAGAGCTTTAGAGGTGTCATATAGAAGAGCAATATCTGCACCAGAAGCGAATGCTTGACCGATTCCACCAATTCCCATTGCAATCAAAACAGCCCAGAACGAATGGGATAGAATTATCACAGGAATCAGCGGCGTAATGATCAGTGACGAAATTACCAAAGCCCATTTCCTGCTTATTTTGTCACTGTAAGCACCCGTTGGTAGCTGGCATAAAAGTACGACGAGTGCTCCAGCCGCTTCGATAAGAAAGAATTGCTGAAGAGTAAAACCTTTCGATAAAATGAACAAAGTGAAAATAACTAGATGAAATTGAGTACCCGAAACAAATCCCATCCAGTTTAGCTTGGTGATATTTCTTTCTAGCGCTGCCTTCAAGTTATTATTCACTCTGACGTCATTTATTTTTTTACTAAATACCGAATAACTGTCTTTACGATTTTTGCGTCTGGTTTGGTTAGATACTCTTCCTCGTGTGGACCGGCGAGTTTGTATCCCGACTTTTTGACAAACTCGTGAAGTTTTTCAATCGTTGGGCCTTCTTCGGTGTATTTTCCTAAATGCAATATTTCAGCGTATTCCCCACCCTTCCAAGTATCAACTGTGACTTTTATATTAGGATCTTTTTGCGTCAGATCTTTTTGCGTCAGATCTTTTTCGCTTACATAATTCGGTACAGCGACACCCCAAATCCCAGTCCATTTATCTTTTGGTTTTAAATGTGCATCCGGCCAACGCGCGGCGAGTTTACCAAGTGGCATCACAACACCTTTTGGCTTATAGACCTTCATCTTCGCCCAATATGCCGCGCCATAGAGCGCCTTCATATAAGGCTCCATCACAACATTCGGATCGCCAATAGAGGTTACCGAAATCACCTTGCGATCTGGAATTTTTGTAATTATTGGTGTGAACGCCTTCATAATTCATCCCCCAAGCAATTATTTTTTCTTTTTATTCGAACTTTGTAGTCTTAATTTTAGATCGCCGAGCACATTCATAAAAGAAATAAATGCTTCGTACGGCGAATCATAGGGGTTAAAGTACTTGTGCACATCTCCGTCAGCAAAAAATTTGGTGCACATATAGTAAAAATGATCGGAAGTCTGAAGTCGCCTCCAATCCAAGATCAAATCTTGATCTCCACGGGATAATATTTCTGCCTCAAGTTCGTAAAGTTTACTCATCGCATCGTGCTGCATCGGATTAGACAACCATGCCGAGAGATCTCTTTCGACGTCCGCCCAAGATACAAAATTTTCAATATCAAGCTCTTCTCGGGCTGGGTACTTTTTAATTGCCTCACTCGGTGTGACAAAATTATTATCCGGATGTTTAAGCAATTCTCTCGGTAAATTGCTCAGAAAATCGAAAATCCCGGTTTCTTCCCACTGGTGTTCGCCAAAAGTCTCATAGTCCATAAATAAATTTATTACCTCGCCGGAACCGTTGATTGATGATGCCCAGCTAGAAAATTTGCTAGCATCGAGTGGGAATTCCTCCCAATCGTGGTTTGAAAATCTAAACGAAATATCATCTGACAGTTTGTAATTACGAAGCAATAATTTCACTTTTTTTGCACCCTTCGCCCTGTATAAAAAATTTGGGCTCTTGCCAAATAAAACGTGATCGGCCCCCTCCAGCAAAATGCCGTTAAATCCCAGTTTTTCAACCTCTTTTGCTAAATCGTTATTGTATATCAGCTCGGTGTTTCTAAAAACTTTTGGCTGAATGTTAAAAAGTTTCTTGATTTTCTTTCGATGAAGCTCAACTTGCCGGGCAAACTCGTCCTTGGAGTACAAAAATGCCAGAGAATGAAAATATGTTTCACTCATAAGTTCGACACGGCCAGTTTTGACTAACTCTTGAAATGACTCCAACACCTCCCCCATCTCACCTTCGAGCTGATCAAGAAAAATACCAGAGATTGAAAAACTTATTTTGAAATCCGGATGCTCCCTAAGGAGCTTGAGAAACATTCTATTTGCAGGCAAATAACATTTTGTAGCCACTTTCTTGAGAATTTTGAGATTATCAAGTGCATCACCTGAATCATTTGAAAAATAACTTCGCCCTTTGCCGATATCAAAAACGCTAAATTTATTGAGCCTCAAGGGCTGATGAACCTGAAAGTAGAAACAAATTGAAGCCATTTATAAAAGATTCCGATTGAATTGCTAGATAACAAGCTTACTTGGCTGAGGATAATTCGTGATAAACACCGATACATTTTTCGGCTGTTTTGTCCCAAGTATTTTTTTGAGCATCTGCTTGCCCATGCTCTTTCATACACTCCCCAAGCGATGGGTTGCTTAGCACAGCGTAGATCTTGTTAGCCATTTCGTCAATGTCCCAAAAATCAACCTTTAGCGCATGATCTACAACCTCCGAAGCTCCCGATTGCTTTGAAATAATCGTCGGAGTTTTGTTGACTAGCGCTTCAAGAGCAACAATACCAAACGGCTCTGAAACTGATGGCATTACAAATAAATCGGCACTGGAGTAAATACTATTCAGCGCTTCGTCTTTGACAAAACCAGTAAAGAATACCTTGTCGGAAATTCCAAGAGCAGCCCCTTGCTCAATAATTTGCCTTTCCATATCACCGGTTCCCGCGACTACAAAGATTGTTTTTGGATAAATCTGGGCGACTCTTTGAGCGGCTCTTAAAAAATAATCGGGGCCTTTTTGCATTGTTAAACGACCCAGAAACAGAATAACTTTATGTCCATTTTTCTTAAATGGCTCAAATAGTGTTTCTAACTTCTTCTCCGGCTCACGCCTGCTAATCCCATTATGCGCGACTGTTATCTTGCTTGGAGTAATTCCGTAGTGTTTAACAAGCGTCGCTTTTGTCAAATGAGAAACCGCAATAATTTGGTCCGCCTTGTGTAGGCCTGCTTTTTCAATTTTAAAAACTTCAGGATCTACATTTTCTCCTGAACGATCAAACTCTGTCGCGTGAACATGAGCTACAAGTGGTTTGCCACTAACTTTTTTTGCCTCGACACCAGCAGGAAATGAAAGCCAGTCATGTGCATGGATAACAGAGAACTCTTCACTACGAGCTATGCTGCGAGCTTGGTGCCCATAACGCTTCACTTCCTTGATTAGCTCCCTGTCATAACGATTATCAGTGAATTTATCCGATTCTCTAGATAGACTCCTTGCGTAAGGGTAAAGCCTCGTTTTTACCTGCCTTAGACGAATGTTTTCTGATTCCGCATACAACAATTTGACAAATGGAGCTGATATTTTTTTATTCTTGGGAAGTACGAATGTGATTTCGACCCCCCGGTCAGCCAATGTTCGAGCGATTTCAAAACATGCCACTCCAAGCCCGCCACTATTAAACGGAGGGAGCTCCCATCCGAACATTAGAACTTTTTCTTTTTCTGACTTTGGCTTAGGCGAATCATTTTCAACAAAAAAATAACTACGAAGACTCGAGATTGAACGTCGAAACGCTTGATTAATTATTTGTCCGATACTAGCCATAAAAATCCCCTTAGATATACCCAAAAAGCCCATCCACCAAAGGGCGTCAAATAAAGTTTAGCACTATCGAGACACCAAAACCACAATGGCGTGCGAGCAAACTTCTACCTTGCCACCCTGTGCTATCTTTTTCCCCCCTCCTTTGTCAAATCCATCCGATGTACTAAAAGCGATTTGCCATTCTCTGTTCTGAACTGACGGAATATCAAACTCAAGATTACTTTCGTCCATGTTCATCATGACATGTATGTCTTCGTCATCCTGACCTCCCAATGTAAAGGCTATGACTTTTGAGCCAGGATCATTAAAGCCGGGATTATATAATTCACATCCATGAAATGAAATATCGGGTAGGCCCCTTGAATTTTTTTCCCCCGAAAAAAATTCGTTTTCTCTCAGGCGATAATGCGATTTGCGAAACTCGATAAGCCTGATTACGAAATCAAGCAAACTTTTATTTTGGGAAATTGAGCTCCAGTCAAACCAACTTAGCTCATTATCTTGACGATAAGCATTGTTGTTCCCCTGTTGAGTTCTCCGAACCTCATCACCCATCGATATCATCGGTGTGCCACGAGAGAGCATCATGATAGTAAAAAAGTTTTTTATTTGTCTCTCTCTAAAATCGTTAATTGTTTTATCGTTGGTCGGCCCTTCAATCCCATAATTTGAACTGAGATTTTCATTCAAACCATCGGTATTGTCATGACCATTAGCTTCGTTGTGTTTACTATTGTAGCTAACAAGATCATTCATGGTGAAACCGTCATGACACGTTACAAAATTAACCGAATTAGCAGGAGGGCGACCCGATGACTGATATAGATCGGGACTTCCCGTGATCCTCTGCGCTACCTGTCCGGTCATTCCAGCATCGCCCCTAACAAATTTCCTGATATCATCACGGAATCGTCCATTCCATTCGGCATAGCGATAACCCGGGAAATATCCCACCTGATAAAGACCAGCCGCATCCCACGCCTCAGCAATAATTTTTGTCTTAGACAATGCTTCGGATAACTCAACATTCCACAAAACCGGCGGATACTTTAACGGTACGCCATCTTCTCCTCTCGACAGAATAGATCCTTCATCGAATCTAAAACCGTCAACATGCATTTCTTTGACCCAAAATTCAAGACAGTCGGTAATAAATTTACCAACGATTGGATGGTTGCAATTGAGTGTGTTTCCGCACCCCGATAAGTTTAAATAATATTGCCTGTCCTCTGGAGAAAGAAGATAATAGACTGAGTTATCAAGTCCCTTAAAACTGATGATTGGGCCATTTTGATCGCCTTCGCCTGTGTAGCCAAAAACCACGTCTAGAATCACCTCTATACCAGAATTATGCAAAGCCTTAACCATATCGCGAAACTCACGGGTATGGGCACCCTCGTTGGGAGAAACAGTATAAGAATTTTCCGGAGCATAATATCCAATCGTGCCATAGCCCCAATAATTTTTAAGCGGGTTTGATGTTGAATTTTGAGCACATACCTCACTAGAGTCAAAATCAAAAACGGGCATGAGTTCGACTGCGGTGATACCCAAACTCTTCAAGTAAGGTATTTTTTCGACAAGACCGGCAAACTTTCCGCGATGCTGACAGTTAGAGTTATGAGATTTTGTGAACCCTCCAACATGCATTTCATAAATAATCGTGTCGCTCATGGGCAGATTTAGTGGCTGATCGCCCTCCCAGTCGTAATCTTCGATATCAACAACAACAGAACGCATGGAAGTAGCCACATTGTCGCTGTCATTTATCGAATCTTCTCGTCGCCAGAGTTCGCTCGTATTTGCTCTAGCGTAAGGATCGATTAGAACCTTATTGTAATTAAACCGATGACCGTACTCGTTGGCTTCTTGCGATCCGGCCACTCTGTATGCGTATGCTACCCCAGGCTTGAGACCTTTCACAAACACGTGCCAAAAATGAAATGTATTGTTTTTCTTAGCATCAAGAATTATAGTCTTAAATGGTTCGGGCGATGTGTGGCTATCAAATAATAACAATTCAACAGACGTCGCATTTTCCGAAAATATTGAAAAATTAACTCCGGTTTTACTTGGAGTCGCTCCTAGAGGATGCGCACGTCCTGACATAATATCCAAATCTGAAGCTAACAAAAACTCTCCATGAATATATTTTACCACATCTGATAACGAGGTTCTTGTGATAAATAAAAGATGCTATGATAACTCCATGCATAACATAAACGAAAAAAACAAAGTGGCACATGACGACGAATATCAAGAACTGGTTGAAAATCCGGTTGCATACTTTTGCACTGAGTATGCCCTAACGGATGATATGCCTATGGCGGGCGGACTGGGTGTTTTGGCCGCTGACACGGTCCGTGAAGCTTACGATCAAGGCCTCCCGATGGTCGCAATCGGTTTGTTTTACGACAAAGGATATGAAACAACTTCGCGCTTAAGCGGTAGGATTTTCACCCCTGAAGAATTTGGACTCAAACCAGTGCTAGACAGGAGTGGCGAAAAAGTTTCAGTCAGTGTTGAATGTATGAATAAAGACGTTGTTGTAAAGGCGTTTGTTTACGATCAGGGTTCGATTCCAATTTATTTTTTGACAACCAACGTAGAGGAAAATGAGAGTGAGGAGTCCAAAATAACCGAATATTTATATGTAAATGATCGAAAAACCCGCTTTCTTCAGGAAATGATCATCGGTATTGGCGGAGTTAAATTACTTGAGGCATTGGGAATTAATCCTTCGGTTTATCATATGAACGACAGCTACTCTGCACTTTTATCGTTTGAGCTCGCAAAGAACATAATGAAGTCGCAAAACGTCAGTCAGGCAGAGGCTCTCGAGCTAGCATCTAAAAAAATTGCCTATACAAATCACACGCTCGTAGCGGCTGGAAATGATGCGTTTGAGCAGAAAGAAGTCGAGAAATACTTATCTAGATACGCGCTTGTCAATAATCTCAACCTTAAAGAGTTAGTACTTCATGGCCATGTTTCGGGAGAGGAACTATTTTCGATGACAATTTTAGCGTTAAAAATGGCTTATAAAATTAACTGTGTGAGCAAAATTCATGCCGAAAAAGCTAAGGTCATATGGCCCGAATTCTCGATCCGTGCTATAACCAACGGCATTCACATTCCTACATGGGACTTATCGACTAATCAAGACTTGATCGTCAGCCATCGCGATAATAAACGCGAGCTGATCAAATATATAAACAATCACAAAGGTCTTGAATGGCAAGAGGAGGATCTCATCATATGTTGGGCCAAAAGAATAGTGTCGTACAAAAGACCATTTGCATTGTTTGAAAATATCGAAAAGTTGACCCAGTTGGTTAACCAACCGGAGCGCAAAATCAGAATTATTGTCTCGGGCATCGCACACGCAGGAGACAGCGAATGCCAAGAAGCGATTAATAAAATCAGGGGCTACACCGACAAAGAGTTAAGAGGCAATTTAGTCTTTTTGGAAAATTATTCAACCGAGCTTGCCAGAAAACTTACTTCGGGCTCCGATGTATGGCTGAACACACCGGAGGTTGGCTGGGAAGCATGCGGCACATCCACGATGAAAGCGGCACTGAATGGAACTCTCGTTTGCTCGACCAAGGACGGCTGGCTAGACGAAGTGGGGTTGGAAAAAATCGGTTGGACTTTGGAAAATGCAAAAATTAATAAGAGCATTCTAGACACGATTGAAAACAAGATCATCCCTGAATTTTTTCAATCAGGTCAAGACGAGTTTGGTAATGACTGGAAAACGAAAATGAACTCGGCACGCCTGCTGATTATGGAAGATTTTTCCACCGCTAAAATGATTAATAATTATTTTAAAGATTTATATTTACCGATCGAACAAAATTAATCAAATTATCTGGAGATCTTAAGTTTGGCGAAAATGGCCCCACCAATCATCGCCACATCTTCAATATTTCGAGATTTTTCGATCTTTAATTTTCGCTGATCAATTTGAAAAATGTTTGACCTAGCCGATAAGATTGTCTCATCTAGAAAAAGATCTGAGGATTTGGAAATCCGACCAGCAAGAAAAATATTCTCTACGCCCATAATATTGACTAGATTGGCTATTCCAATCCCTAGCATCCTAGCCATCTCATCGACGACTTCCTTAGCCCTCTCGTTACCATTTCGAACCGAATCGAAGACCTCCTCGACCGAGTTAATATCTTGTGAAATTCGCTCTTTTGCAATCGCTAGAATTGCCTTGCCCGATGAATACGCCTCTAAACAACCCAGTTGTGTGCACGAACATTTACGGCCACCAGCTACTATTTTCATGTGACCGATTTCTCCAGAATATGCAAATTCGTCTGGCCTTTTCCCTAGTAGCGAAAATGCTCCTCCAACACCAGTGCCCAAAGTCAAAAGTGCTACACTTTCATCTTGAAACTTCCTGATAGCCATCTCGCCTATAAGAGCAAGATCAGCATCATTGGCGATAAGAATAGGCACACTGATGTCGGTTTTTTCTATTTTAAGTTTGATATTGGGACAGTTAATAATCTCGCCACTTTGATAGTCAACCAGTCCAGGCACGCCAATAGTAATAGCAGCAATTTCACTATCTTTAGAAAGTAATTCTTTGATCAGAGTATTTATAGATTCGGAAAGCTCCTTGGCATCAATTGGTGTTGGAACTTCTTTACTAAATAAAACTTCGTTATTGGCGACGAGGGCCGACTTAACTTTGCTTCCTCCGATATCCAAAACACCAAAATTCATCTTGATGAAATTATAACGCTTTAGTTATACAAAAAGCCAGCTAGCTCTCACTCGAACATTTGCCCGATAAATATCCGCTCGACCAAGCCCACTGCAGATTGAATCCACCAGAATCACCGTCAACATCTATCACTTCTCCGGCAAAATATAGGTTTTTGATTTTTTTGGATTCTAACGTTTCGGAGTCAATTTCGTCAGTTGAAACTCCTCCGCGAGTAACCTGCGCCTCCTTGAGCGGTCTGAGCTTTAAAATAGTTAGGGTTAATGATTTTAAATTTTGAACAATCTCAGCTCTTTGAGTTTTTGAGATCTCAGCAGCGTTTTTATTTTCGTCAATTCCAGATTCACCCAAGATTATCGGGATTAACTTTGCTGGAACCAAGCCGACCAAGGCATTTTTGACTGATTTGGCACCTGATATATTAAAAATTTTGGCAATCATTTCGTCTAAATCGTGTTTGGGCTGCTCCGGCATAAAATCGAGCTGAACTTGAACAGTTTTTGTTTCGACAAAGGGAGCAACAAACCTCGCCTGCGACATAATTGCAGGCCCAGATAACCCGAAATGAGTGAAAATCAAATCGCCCGATCTTTTCGATACTAATTCGTCATCAACGAAAAAACTGGCTTGCGCTTCAACCTTCAAACCTTGGACATCCTTAACCCACAACTCTTTCGTCTCGAGCGGGACAAGCGCAGCATAAGTATCTTCGATTTTATGTCCAAAATTTTTCATCCAAAAATGTCCGTCTCCCGATGAGCCTAGTTGATGCGCTGCACGTCCTCCGGTTGTTAAGATCAATTTTTCAGACTCAACGGCCGATCCATCATGAAGCGTTATTTTCCAGCCATCAAGATTTTCGATTTTTTTGACTTCAGTGTTCAACCGCACTTTTACTTTCAAACGGTCCAACTCATGAGCCAAAATATCTACAACACTAGCTGCTTGGTTGGTTCGCGGAAACATTCGTCCCCGATCCTCTTCCTTTAATATAAGACCCAAATCCTCAAAAAACCTAATTGTTTTATGCTGATCAAATGAATTTAAAACTTTGCCTATAAATTCTGGGTTTGCGCCGTGATAATTTTCAACTTTAGCGAGTCTATTTGTAATGTTGCATCGGCCATTGCCAGTAGCTAAAATTTTTCGCCCAATTGCTTCATTTTTTTCAATCAAAACAACCGAGGCACCATTTAGCCTCGCTGTAATTGCGGCCATTATCCCAGCTGGCCCTGCTCCGATTATCGCAATATCGTATTTCATAATAATTCTTGGCAAATTATACCTGATTTAACCGAGTTTATAAAGTCTAACTTTGATTATTAAATGCAAAGTGATACATTTTCGCTAGATCATCCATCAAGGAGCTCATCGTGGCAGAACAACCAAGGGCTGTAGTTTGCGGGCATGTCGAGCAGAAGAATGGCGTGACGAGGGTTTGCGTGCTCGCCAAGAACCACCGCGGATATCACTTCTTTGTGGAGGTCTCCAAGCCGGCCAGTACGGCTAGCCCAGGCGATGGATCGAGACCCGCCGCAGAAGAGACCACCCGCGAAGAATGCGGAGGTGGCCCTCCGTGAGCGACAACTCGTCGCGCACAACGGGGAGGCGCTCGACTGGCCTCCCCTTTTTCTTTGATAAGTTACAATTTAGATCTTGATAAAATGACTTTTTTGAGATAAGATCTCTTCAGTTCGTTGAAACAAGCTTTCTGTTTTCAGAAATCGGCTTTCAGTTTTTACTGATAGCTGATCGCTGACAGCTGATTGCTACCATAATCCTCGGTAGCTCAATGGCAGAGCGGATGCCTGTTAAGCATTAGGTTGCTGGTTCGAATCCAGCCCGAGGAGCCAACCAATTTCAACCTGTAAAGACAGGTTGTTTTTGATATTTAAAAACAATACAATCAAATTACTAAAAAGGAGGACTGATGAGTGGTGAACATCCAGACTTTGATATGTCAGAGTCAGAGACTCATCAAACATCCGACGATTTAACTGATGCAACGGGAAATATTGCGTATGGATTGAATCAATCTGGTAATACCGATGCGACCGGTAATCCCTTTAGAGTAGAGATAGCTCAAAGTTCAAATGACGCGGCTGGCAATAATGCAAACGATAGAGAGGCCGGTGGGTGGATAGTCAAAAACGAAGCTGAAACTGAATCAATCGAATACATCCCGACCGAAGAAGAAATTCGAAATGTGCTAGAAGTCGAGTTAAAAATTGGACCATATACCGAGTCCCGCAAATGCTTAAATGCAGATGGGCTGTATTTATTAGAAGTGAGAGTCCCCGGCGAAGAAGATGGCGAGATTATCGAATATTCATACATCAGAAAGGGTCACTACCCAGAGGGAGAAGCTGGAAATACTCGAATTGATCGATGGTTCTATCAAGATGGAGATATTATTGGTGGCGATGGCCCCGTAGCTGAGCTAATCGACGGTCAGTGGAAGATAATCAGCTAGGATGATATTTTTTGGATCAAACATCTCTCTGGTATAATTTAAGTAATGGATCAAGCTTTTTTAGTTGAGTTTGGAGTAATTCTTGTCGTAGCGGCTGTACTTGGAGTACTCGCTAGATTTTTCAAACAACCTTTGATTCTCGCCTACCTTGTCGCTGGAATACTAATAGGTCCATTCGCGATGGGACTGGTCAAAAGTGGCCAAGTGATAGAAATATTCGCACAGATTGGCATCATATTTTTGCTGTTCTTTATCGGTCTGGAGCTCAACCCTAAAAAGCTACTTGAAATCGGAAATACGGCATTAGTTGCCGCATTTTTTCAAATATTGTTTTCTGGAATTTTTTACTTTCTCGCGGCAATCGTTTTCCACTTTAATGCGGTGGCAAGTATTTATTTGGCAATAGCACTTACGTTTTCTTCAACAGCGATCATCGTTACATTGTTGTCAAATAAAAACGAACTAGACTCGCTCCACGGTAAGCTTTTAGTCGGAATATTACTCGTTCAAGACTTTGTAGCAATCTTTTTACTAACAATAATTTCTGGTATCAATTCGGCCCAAGACGTATCCCTTCTGACACTTAGTTATCAGGTGGTAGTTAAAGCAATATTACTATTTGTTACAACATTTTTAATCAGCAAATATGTCTTTCCTCCAATCTTTGCGAAAATCGCCAAGTCGCATGAATTGCTATTCATTTCTTCTTTAGCATGGTGCTTTTTATTGGTCATCGTATCTATCTCACTTGGATTCTCAGCAGAGATTGGAGCCTTTATCGCAGGCGTATCAATCGCTTCGCTTCCCTACGCTATTCATGTCGCCTCAAAAACCAAACCGCTTCGTGACTTTTTCATAATGATATTTTTCATTTACCTCGGCACAACCCTCGTATTCTCTGACTTTTCTAAAACAATCATTCCAGCCATTGTCTTGTCTATATTAATACTTTTGATAAACCCTGTCGTTGTGACTGCCGTACTGACTTTCCTTGGTTATAGAAAGAGAACAAGTTTTTTGACAGGAATCTCTCTAACTCAAGTATCCGAGTTTTCGTTCTTGGTAGCCGCCCTTGGAGTTAAGGCCAATATATTACCGAAAGAGGTGCTTACACTCGTATCAATGGTTGCAATTATCACTGTATTTATCTCGACTTATTTGATCTCATCCTGCCACAAGATCTATCACTACATTCGCCCATACCTTGGATTCATAAAACAAGGTCAAAAAAGTGACGATCTTTACAATTTGCCAGAAGAGCTCAATGATCACGTTGTATTGATCGGCTATCACAGAATTGGATCGATTGTTTTTCATGCCCTCAAAGAGAATGGTGAGAAAGTTGCAGTTATTGATTACGACCCGCACCGCATCAAAGAATTGATTGAGCAGAATGAGATATGCACTTACGCCGATGCTGTAGACCACGAAGTCTTGGAACAATTAAAGCTAGATCACGCCAAGATGGTCATCTCAACCATTCATAAGTTCGAGGAAAATATCCTTATCTTGGAGACATATAAGAAATTCAATAAAAAGTTGAAAATCATCCTGACTGCTCAAGACTCAGATGAAGCACTTGAGCTGTATGATCTCGGAGCAGATCTAGTTGTTGTACCCTCGATGATCACCGGCGACTATTTAGGTCTTTTACTAAAAAACTTGGGCCAAAAGGAAGTAGACATCGACGACATCAGAAAAAAAGAAATCGCTGTGATAACCAACCACCAAAACGACCACGTAGTCAGTAAACTACTGAACTCCAGATAAAACTAATTTAAATAATCCTTGAGACGGCCAGATCGTTCGTGTTTTTTGAGCTTTTGAAGTGCTTTAGCTTCGATTTGTCGGATTCGCTCTCTGGTTACACCAAACTCTTTTCCGACTTCTTCAAGTGTATGAGTTCTGCCATCCTCTAAGCCAAACCTCATTTTTAGAATCTTCTGTTCTCTTGGCAATAAATGTTGCAAGAATTCATCAAGGTCGCCCTTCATCATTGAGCGAATCGTAGTTTCTTCTGGCGATAGTGACTCTTTGTCTTCGATAAAATCGCCGAGCTTTGAGTCGTCCTCTTCTCCAACTGGTGATTCGAGCGAAACCGTTTCCTGAGAAATCTTCATAATATGCTCGACTTTGACTTTGGCGACACCCATCTCCTTGGCAATCTCATCAACATTTGGTTCGCGACCAAGCTCCTGCACCAACTGTCTTTGAACACGAATCATTTTGTTGATCGTCTCTACCATGTGTACAGGAATTCTGATTGTTCTGGCGTGGTCAGCGATGGCGCGCGTTATAGCTTGGCGAATCCACCAAGTGGCGTAGGTAGAAAATTTATAACCTTTTCGATAATCAAATTTCTCAACCGCGCGAAGAAGCCCCGTATTGCCCTCTTGAATCAAATCAAGCAGTGACAAACCGCGGCCAATGTATTTTTTGGCAATTGAAACCACAAGTCGAAGGTTGGCTTCGGCTAATTTCTTTTTGGCAACCTTGTCGCCCGCGACAATTCTTTTGGCGAGACGCATTTCTTCGTCAGCTGTCAAAAGAGGTACTTTTCCGATTTCACGAAGATACATTCTAACAGAGTCATCAGAAATTTCAGGTAAATCCGGCTGTTTTGTAGCCTCTGGCTTTTCAGAAAGGATAGCGGCTGTATCAATTAGTCTTTTCTTTTCAACAACCGAAATACCCTTACCCATCAAAACGTCATAGAGCTCGTCAAGTTCGGCAATATTTTTTTCTGGCTCAGGAACGACCTGCATAATTTCTTGTTCAGTCACAAATCCATGCAACTCACCCTTAGAGACCAAAACTTCGATTTCCGGAGTCATCCTGACTCGGTTATCTACTGGCATTTTTATCGCTCTTTTAGCCATTTATTCGCTCCGTCCGTGGACACCGGATCAAGTCCGGTGCTTATTTTTTAAATTCTACCTGCAACTTCTTCATTAACTCTTTGACTTTATCGAGATCGCCTGAGATCTCAGCATCTGCAATCAATTTTGCAAAATTATCTTTTACTTTTTCCTTTTCTCTGTCTTCAAACTTCAGCTTGATTGAAACGAATTCCTCTTCTGCCAAATCTTCACTTTCAGCAAAGCGCTCATCCCAGACAAGACAAACAGCATCAAGCCGCTCTCTGACTTCGCGGCTTAACTTTTCGCTCACTTCTTTAATACACTGGGCAATCTGCTTGGAATTATAGCACTCATGAAGCAATTTGTAAATTTCTCCAAGCTCTTTTTCATCAAAGTCGACTTTAGATGCTAACTTATATTTTGAAACAATCTTTGGATAATTCAACAAAAAAGCCAAATAATACTCTTCTAGATTGAGCTTATACTGCTTGACCTCTTCGCTTTTAACGGGCTTGACCTTGATCTGACTTAGTGATTTCTCTATAGCGATTGCTGGAACCCCTATGACACGAGACAGGTATTGGACATAATGAGCCTTTTCGACTTCGTCTTTCATTCTGATAATAAAACCGAGAACTGTTTTGGCTAACTCCTTCTTCTCTTGAGCCGAGAGAGATTTTTTTTCTTGTGTGAATCGACTGACGACCCACTCAACTGGCGGTAGCGCAGCTTCTACAACCTTTCCCCACATCTCAGGTTCGGCTAGAACCAATTCGCCCACATCTTTATATTTTTCAATCGTAGTCAGCTTTAATTCCAGACCCATAGTAAGTCCCATAATAATCGCTGAGTTCGCCGCTTTGACACCGGCTTCGTCTTCATCAAAAGAAAAGATGATATTTGGTGCGAGCCGTGACAATGACTTTAAATGATCTTCGGTTAGAGCTGTACCTGAGCTGGCCACTACCTCTTCAATCCCCGCCTGATGCGACATTAAGACATCCATCTGACCCTCAACTATTACAACTCTTTTATTTTTTCTGATGGTTTCCTTGGCCAAATTGATGCCATACAGAGCTTTGGATTTGTGAAAGACAGGAGTTTCTGGAGTATTCAAGTATTTAGGATGAACATTTACATTAGCTGGTAGCTGATCTTCTAAAATTCTCCCTGAAAATCCGATAATTTGTGAAAAATTATCCAAGATCGGGAACATAATACGGTAGCGAAACCTTTCGGGGTGCCCCGCATACGACATGTCGGAATCGTAAATTGCCTTTGAATTAAATATTCGGCGCAACTTGTCATTATTGGGAGCAAAACCAACCTTAAATTTCTCAATCACCTCATCCTTGACGCCGCGATCACTGAGATATTTGAGAGCCAACTCTCCCTCTTTGCCCCACAATGATATTTTAAAAAATTTTGCCGCCAGAAGATTTATTTTAAAAAGTCTCTCCTTATCGTTCTTGGTTTTATCAAGCTTTTCTTTTGACGCAAAGCTTACCTGAACGCCAACTCTTTCACCTAAAATTTTTAATGCTTCGGGGAAACTAAGCCCTTCTATTTTTTGAAAAAATGTAATAACATCGCCACCTTCGCCGCAGCCAAAACAACGGAATGACTGCCTTTCGGGCGAAACCATAAAAGAAGGTGTTTTTTCGTTGTGAAAAGGACAGCAGCAGGAATAATTTATCCCCGCTTTTCGCATTTCTAAGTATTGACCAATAAAATCAACAATATCGATTCTTGATTTTATTTCATCAGCTTCATTCATGAATCAAATGTAATCTAAAAAAATCTAAAATGCAAAAATCATAACTCATAAATTTGGAATCCCTTTGGGATGATTTATACAATCGTCACAAAGCAACACAAACATTTTTGAGATTTGAACATTGAGATCTGAGATTTTTTTATTTATCAGTTGAAGACACGTACACGCAGACAAGACCGATAACGATCTCGACGATCGCAAGCCATGCAGGTATTGTCATGAACGTAAGAGCTGGAATCAAACCTAGGATTCCCATAAGAACCAAGAGAAGAGCGACTAACATTAAAACTGTTTTTGACATATGTGTCCTTCGCTCCGAGATTTTCGCTCCAAGGCAGGAAGAAAATCCGGAAGTCCCTGCACTTTGATATCTATTTGCAGATTCCTTAAATTAAGAATACTGCAAGAGATTGAAAAGTGCGGGATAATTATTTGCTACATTTTTAGCGTAGGACGAAAATGGTTCTGAGTCAATATATAAATTGCATGCCCTTCTTGAGAAAATCAGGTTTGTTTGATAGAATCATCATGTTTGGAGAGGTCGCATAGTGGTCTAGTGCGCCGCCTTGGAAAGGCGGTAAGTCTGCAAGGGCTTCCAGGGTTCAAATCCCTGCCTCTCCGCCATGAGAAGTCAGCTGAAAGCTGGCTTTTTTCGTGGCGGAAACCGCCGAGGATTTGAAGGCCGGACCGAGTGAAGACGAGGAAGGCGGGGCCGCGAGATTTTTCAACAGAAAAATACTTGTGACCAAATCCCTGCCTCTCCACCAGATCAACCTGGCATTTTTTTATTTAGAAAAGGCGTAAGGGCCAGGCGCGAGGTCTCCCCCTCGACGCCTGGCCCGTGAAATTCGGCTTGCGAAGCCTACGATGCGACCTGTTCTGCGTCTCCCTCCTGATCCTCGGCAGCTAGCCTGAGTGACCCGAGAGCCAAAGCAAGCGGCTGGTAGACCACCGGATCACCAGAGGATCCGGATCTGCCCTTGTTGCCAGGCTCTTCGTGAGTCGGGATTGGCAGATCCACCTCGTCGTTC
>Ga0247841_10000531_pt1 | contig 98503 bp, 71 predicted proteins | sample LaCruzMarch2015__2_FD_192410 | JGI IMG/M metagenome (GOLD analysis project Ga0247841, IMG submission 192410) | Freshwater microbial communities from meromictic Lake La Cruz, Castile-La Mancha, Spain - LaCruzMarch2015_18m | ecosystem: Environmental > Aquatic > Freshwater > Lake | place: Spain...
GAAACAGGCCCAACTGGTCCAACCGGTCATACGGGTCCAACAGGTGCAACCGGTGCAACCGGCGAAACAGGCCCAACTGGTCCAACCGGTCATACGGGTCCAACAGGTGCAACCGGTGCAACCGGTGAAACAGGCCCAACTGGTCCAACTGGTCATACGGGTCCAACAGGTCCAACTGGTCATACGGGTCCAACCGGTCATACGGGCCCAACCGGTCATACAGGTCCAACCGGTCATACGGGCGCGCAAGGTCCGACGGGTCCAGGTGCCAGTCAAAATCTACAACAGGTTCTTGCAGTAGGAAATTCGGCAGGCAATCAATCGGCAACCGATTTTGATAATATTGGTGCTGTGAGTGTTGAAACAGGAAAAGTTTATCAAGGTAATTTTACATCACTTCAAATTGGTGACACTGGAGACAGTCTTCAAATTAAAGGAGCAATAACGCTGGGAAGTATGTTGGTCGGAAATGGTATGAATACAGAAGAACTAGTAGTAGGTGCGAATGGGTTGGTTCTAACAACAAATTCCTCTGCTCCTCTTGGCGTGGAGTGGGCAACATTACCAACTGGACCAACAGGTGCTACAGGTGCCACTGGGCCAACCGGCATTCAAGGACCAACTGGTGAAACGGGACCCACGGGTGCAACAGGACCAACTGGTGAAACGGGTCACATCGGACCAACGGGTGCAACGGGTCCAACTGGTACTGGAACAACGGGTCCAACTGGACAAACTGGTCCAACTGGACAAACTGGTGCAACGGGTCCAACTGGTATTGCCGGACCAACGGGTGCAGGCGGAGCTCTTGGATATTATGGCTCGTTTTATGATACAACTACACAAACAAATACTGGTGTCACTGGTACCACTGCAGTTTACATGAAATTAAATCAAACTACAGAAAATAACGGTGTAATTATTCAAAATGATGCATCTGGAAATCCAACTCATATTGTTACACAGTTTGCGGGCGTATACAATGTTCAATTTTCAGCACAACTTGAAAAAGTTCTCGGAGGTGGTTCAAGTATAGTAAATATATGGTTGGTAAAAAATGGAACGAATGTACCATATACCGATACTAAAGTTGCAGTAAGTGGTTCTTCAAGTTCTAATTTGGAAGTACCGGCGTGGAACTTTGTGTTAAGTATGGCGGCAAACGATTATGTTCAGATTGCATGGTATACTACAGATTTAAATGTTCAATTATTGATGGCACCGGCGGCACTCGGTCCTCCCTCTTCTCCTGCAATTCCTTCCGTTATTTTAACAGTTACACAAGTGATGAATACGCAACTTGGACCAACAGGTGTAACAGGCGCAACAGGCGCAACAGGCGCTACAGGCGCTACAGGAGTAATGGGAGCAACAGGTGTAACAGGCGCAACAGGCGCAACAGGCGCTACAGGAGCAACAGGGCCAACAGGGGCAACGGGTGAAACAGGGCCAACAGGGGCAACGGGTTTTACTGGGCAAACCGGCGCAACAGGTGCAACAGGCGCTACAGGAGCAACAGGAATAATGGGAGCAACAGGAGTAATGGGAGCAACAGGTGTAACTGGACCAACTGGACCAACTGGTTTTACGGGGCCAACTGGAACATTTGGGCCTACGGGAACATTCACTGGAGATTACTTGTATTGGAATGCAAGTGCAAGTCCAGCGGCATGGAATGTTGGAAGCACTAATATAACATTGGGTCGAAATGCGGGCCAAACTGGAACAGGACAAGGATTAAATGCGATTGCGATAGGCCAAGAAGCTGGACAAACTGGACAAGGTGCAGGCGCAATTGCAATTGGATATCGCGCTGGCAATACTGGTCAGCGCGCAAACTCTATCATCATCAATGCTTCTGGTTCTGCTGTGAACACTGGAACAACCGGAACATGTTTTGTCGCCCCGATTCGCAATCCCAACACGAGCTATAATAATTTTTTGAATTATGACGAAACTACAAAAGAGGTAGTTTATAATTATTTCATGATGCCGGTAGGTACAACAGCTCAGCGCCCGGGAACAACAGGTCCGGCAGCAGTTACTGGAATGATGCGTTATAATACCAGTACCGGATTTCCTGAGTTTTACAATGGAACAAGTTGGTTTAGTTATCAAATTTATCCAAATCTTATATTAATAAATCCAAGTGGATCGAGTACAACATATTCCATAACTGGAGGTTCATTTAGTATAACGCCATCATTTACAAATACATCACCGTATTATTACACAATTTTGGTTACTGGACCAGTTGCGCTAACATTTACATTGAATGGTGCTGGTGGCGGAGGTTCACAAGTAGGTGGTTCTAGTGGTGGTGCTGGAGGTGCAACTGTAGGAACATTTTATTTACTACCAACCAATACTTATTACTTGGTTATAGGTCAAGGAGGACTTTCGCGTGGTGCTGGCGCAGGTCCGTCAACCGGACCACCGACATCTGGTATTGGAGGTGGTGGATTAGCGGGTACACAAGGGTTTGGTGGTGAAGGTGGTGGTTTAACAGGATTATTTTTAAATAGTATAACATTAGGGTATGAAACATCTACCGGACTTGGTAGTAATGCAACACAAATTCCAGGTATAAATACAACAATAAATACAGGTTCGGGTTCTGGTCCAATAATGATTGCAGGAGGAGGAGGTGGTGGTGCTTATGATGATACAATTCATCCTGGAGCAGTTGGTGGTGGTGGAGCTTCTGGACAGTCAAATGGAGGAACTGCGGCAGGATTTAGCAGTTGGTTTGGTGGTGGTGGCGGTACATTAACGTCTGGTGGAGCTGGAGGATCAACGGTTGGAACTCCTGGTTCACAACCTGGTGCTCAGTTAGTTGGTGGTAGTCCATGTAGTTCGGGTGATGGAGGTGGGGGTGGGGCTGGAGGAGGAGGATATTGGGGAGGTGGAGCTGGGTCTGGTCAAAATAATGGAACTGGTGGGGGCGGTGGTTCTGGATTTTATTCTGGAGTTCCGGGTTCATCTACAACGACATTAGTATCATTTGTAGGATCGGTTACTGGAAATGCTGGCGCAGGTTCTGCTGGAGGAACAGGTGCAAATCCTGGTACAAATGGTTCGGTTACTATTACATTTTTCAGTTTTTAATGTGTTTTGCACATGATTACTTTATTTATTTACTGTACTGTATTATTATAAAAAACAAATTGTTGAATCGATATAGAAAAATAATATATATATAATGTAGATTTACGAAACGAATTTTGTATATAATATATATTATTTTTAATCATTTATCATTTATTTGATTATAAAAATGTCAGAACCATCAGAACCTCAACCAATAGTTCAAACAAAAAAAGTAAGAAAAGTTATAATAAAAAAGCCAAAATATGACACAAATTCAAACATAAAAATAGAAGACATTGAATTTAATAAAGAACTCATTATAAAAAAAACTAAAAAAACTTCGAAATTAGAAAAACCGACACCGAATGAAATTTCATTCCACAATTATAAAGTATTGGAAGATGAAAAAATCGCAGATTACAAAGCGGTAGAGCTAAAAGAAATGTGCGCAATTATTCAGAGAGAATTTGATTATAAGAAAATAAAAATAACCGGAACAAAGGGCGAATTAAGGCAAAGCGTCTACAATTTTTATCATCATACATTTCATTGTATAAAAATCCAACTAAAATTCAATCGTTTTTTGCGTCGAAAATTGAATAAATTAAGAGGTCCTGCTCTAAATGATAGAGAGATTTGTATCAATGAAACTGATTTTTATTCGCTTGACCCGATACGCGACATTCCCAATCATCAGTTTTTCAGTTATGAAGAAGTAAAAGTTGATAATGATAAATGTAGGTGGTGCGATGATGACAAAGTAAAACCGAAGTCATGTTATTATGGTTTCGACATTGCATCGATTTATAATTTGATACTCAGTGATAATGGGGTAGAAAATGAATACGCATTGAATGGTCGGATTATATGGAATGAATCCAATAATCCATATAATAGAAACAAGATTCCTCATAATGTTGTACGCGACATTTTAAAAATAATTAAACTGGATCGAATCTTAAGTAGGAAGCGCGTTCTAAAAAATAAGAAAATGACAAAAAATCAAATGATGAATAAGAATAACAATAATAATATACTTTTTGATAATAATAATATTAACAATTATGAGTATGACAATAATAACTACGTTGCAGAAAATAATGATAATAATAATAATAATAATAATAATAATAATAATAACAATGCAAATGTAGGAGGCGGTAATCGAATGAATATAGCTCTTCCTCAAGACGTTCTTACACCGCACCAAAGGTTTCGACAGCACGTGCTGCGACTATTTCAAACCATAAACGCACTCGGACATTACTCTGATCCTGAATGGTTTGTTGCGCTAACATACGAACAGCATATTACCTTTTTGCGAGAGCTGATTGATATTTGGAATTATAGGGCGGAACTTTCTCCGCAAGCGCGAAGGACCATTTATCCGCCTTACGGCGACCCATTTCCTCACTATGTATTGGGTTGGGTTACGCATCAATTTTACATTTACTTGTCACCCGAAAACATTATCAATATTAATTTAACTGTGATTGAACGGTTTATTAATTCGGCGGTTTCTGAAGGAGATCGATGCTTGGGTTCAAATTTTATTTTGTGCGCTTTAACGCTTGTAAGCATTCCGGCTCGCGAAGCGTTGCCGTGGTTATATCAATCTGTAATGCATGGATAAAGATTTAATCCAATACTAATTCTAATTCAAATTTATAAATTTAGGATTTTTCGTGAATAAAATATATTCCACATATTATATATTTTATTTTTTATTATTTGTTGTTTATTATTTAATTATTCTCTCTATCTCTCTAAAAATCAAAATCAAAACCAAAATAAAAACGTGAAACGCAATGAATCCAAACATGACTCCCGCATCCTCGTCGGCGCTATTTGATAAACAGATTCAAAAATGGGTCGAGGTAGATAATAAGATTAAAAAAATAAATGCGGAATTAAAGTCATCGAGAGAACTAAAAAATGATTTGGAGTCATCAATTATGACAACCGTGAATAAAAAGCTATTGAATACATCTCTCTCGTTGCCGGATGGAAGGTTGCGTTTTGTAGAGACAAAAACGACGAATCCGATCTCTCTAACCTTTATTGAACAATGTTTGAATGATTTGATTCCCAATAAATCTCAAGTTCAACATATTTTAAAGTATATGAAAGATAAACGAGAGATTAAAATAAATTCAGAAATAAAACGATATTATAACAACAATTAAAATGTAATAAACGTAGTAATAAATGTAATAATAAAATTTTATAAAAAACAACAACACAATACAGACAATAATCCAACACAAAGACAATCGTCTTCTTGTTTTTTACGCATCTGAGTTACTCGATTGTATTGTTCAACTGACGCTGTGGGTGTCGTCGTGTAACAACCGTCGGGATAAGGATAAGGATATACTGGACATGGTTGCTGAACATTCGTATGCATATAATTTTGAGGCATTCGATGTATCTCAGGTGTTTGGGGTCTATAGTTGGCTTCATCTAAAGGTGGAGCAGTTGCAACATTTGGATTGTCTTGAATATTATTACATAAATATGGATTGTATGGATTATATGGATTGTATGGATTGCACGGATTGCACGGATTGCGCGGATTGTTATAATTATTATATTGCATTTAAAGCGAAAAAATATATTTTTGATATAATACTCTGATAATAAATTATTTCTAAATAAAAATAAAAATAATTTATTTGAAATTGGTTTAATTTGAATAATATAAATCTCAAATAATAAAATATTAAATAAATATAAATAATATTATTATAATCAGTTAGTTGGTATTGTTTATTATTATATATTTAAATATTTAAAATAAATAAAAACATAAATATGGCATTTCATGCAGCAAAGGATTTAGTATATACGATCAATGGAAATAATATTTCCAGTGGTGGATATAGAATAAATAAAATTCTAAATGGGAAGTCAAAAAAAAAAGGAAAAAATATACAAACACAAGAAGGAGGTGGTGGACTAAATATATTTAATGAAGATTCAGGTATTCCGGTTGGATTATTGTTACTACAAAATCTTCATCATTATGATCGTCAACATGATAATGGTCATGGTCACGGTCATGGTCATGGTCATATACATAAAGCATATGACAAAGAAGCGCATTATAAAAATAATGGTAAAAATTCGGAACCAAATCAAAAACTCGTGTACGCCAGCATTATGACAGATGACGATGATGATAATGGCAACAATGATGGTGGTGAAAATATTGAACTTGTTATTATGCCATCCGGAGTTGGAGTTATATCCGCAAATGAATATTCAGAAGATCCAATTAAAATTTTTTCCAATGAAATTGAGGATGAATTGTATGACTCTCTCATAAAAAGTGTATCCAGACTTGAACCAGAGTCTGTCACGATAAAAGAAATAATGCCACTGCCATTACGGAAAACAAACACAACTAAAAAACAACATTTCGGAAAACATATTGAAAAGATTTTTCAAAAAAGAAAAACGAGAAGTAAACGACGAAACTAAATAAAACGAGTAAAGCAATACAGTTAAACTAAATTAAATGATGGACCAATTGGATCGACTGAAGGGTGAAAGCATAATTTCAGGAATTCGTTTTTTCCAGTAGTCCACTCGTTTTTGGTGTTCGATATCTTTCATGCTTTGAGGGAATATGGGTGCATGTTGCATTTTATCCGTTTCAGCGGCAGTAATGACCGGTTTATAACCGTAACAGTTGACACCAAATTGAATATTTTTATTGTCGATAAATCCCCCATTTATACCCGGTCGACCACAATCGTGTTCGTGTCCTTTAATTTTTTGAAGCTTGTCCCATGTTTCTTTTTGTGTTGGGAAAAGTGCCATTTGTTTGTCAGACCAGCCATAGTTACACCATTCACCACCAGATTTGTATGCATTTTCAACTTGGTCATAATTTGCAAGTTCTGCGCCATATGCAGCACATACCGCTTTTGCATCATCATATGTGTACGTGTTGTCGGGAATATTAAATACTTCTTTTTTGATTTTCAACTCCTGAACCGGTTCGTCTTCAGGCACATCCATTTCAATTTCAAGTTTCGGCTTTTCTGTAAAAAAATTAATAAAGCGAGTTGTTAAATTTACATTAAAAAAATATTGAAACCCGTTTAATAAAATCAAAACGATAAAAACAGACCATAACATGACTTCAAAAAATTTGAGACCAATATTACTAGCAGAACTGGTTTCGCCTTGACCTTGACCTTGTGTTTGTGACCCTCCGCCTAAAATTGCGAAAAGTATTCCATAAATTACAATAATAACAACAAGGGCGATGAGTAAATATATTTTTGTATCAGCTCGTAGTTCACTGTCTTGTTGTTTGCCACTTTTTGTTATTACTTCTTTTAAATAGACGGTAGGGTCGATATTCATACCGCTAATAGAATTATAAGTTAAATCCATGATGTTTTTAAATTGTATTAAATGAAATGTGAAATGAATGAAATATATACTATGTGAATACAATATTTACAAACAAATGTGAATGTTAATTGAATTGAAATGAATTAATTAATTATAATAATAATTATATTAATATAATATTATTTTTTATATATTATTATTTTTCTCTCTATCTCTCGAAAATTAAAAATATAAATATAAATATAGAAATATAGAATCTATTCGTTTATTCATCGGACTTGTATATTTTTTTTTCTATAAAACAAACAATATGGCGTATTTCCCACGATTTCATTTTTGGGAATCGACACTTCCTTAACATTTGTATCATTAAAATTATACCATTTTGAATTTGCCGTTTTTACGGTGGAAGTGTAATGTCCGAAATTTTCGTCTCCATGGTGATTGCAAATGCCGTATAAGTCGTATACATAACTTTCTTTGTTGTATCCTTCCACATACTTTGAAAAATCAACATTTTCAACCGGAATTTTTATTGCTGTCTGATTTTTTACATATGAAAATGTAGTTTCATTGAATTCAAAACGTTTAATGTCTAAAATCATAATATCCGGTAAACTCCAATATACCAACCGTTTATGCACGTTTTGTTTCATCCCTAAATTTTCATTAAACCATGCATTCTCTCCATGTAAAAATTCTCTCTCGCAATTCAGATCAAAACAGTCCATTAATGTTAGTGTTACACAATCATTCTCACTCGGTCCCGGTTGTTCTGATCTTGCCCTTCTTGTTCTTGATCCACAATTTTCATTACTAGGAATTGGTAAACTGATAATCATATACGGTTCGGGGCGAATGCTAAGATAAGCATACTGATCCTTGGGATTTTCTGGTAGAAGCGTTGAAACCTGAATACCATAAAACAATTTAAATATTTCAGAATAACTTTGCGTGTATGTTTTTTTTATCATTTCAAAACACAATTTCGCCATTTTATCTCTCTTATTCTTTGGACGACCATCAATCGTCATTGAAACCTTTCGTTTAAGAGCATTGTGAAAAATATCAAAAAGAAATGTGAGAAATTCGGGCATGTCATTTTGAGACATGGACGCAAACATGCTATTGTTTTTTTGCTTTGATATTTTACGAATGTCGTGTATAAAAGCCCCCGGAGAAATTGTGCAATTCTCACTCCACATGAGTAGTCGTAGCTCGTCCCATGAAAGCAACAGCTTCGAATCAGGCGAGTCGTTCAACTTTGACTTGTAGTCTTCGCCGTCTAATAGTTCATTCACTTCGTATGTGTGAGAAATGATTTGAAGCAATGCATTAATAAAACATGTATTCCCCAGATTCGCCAGTCCAGTCAGTCCCCTATTTTTATATTTTTCGTGCTTGCCAGATGCGTTTATAGATAGGTTGTGTGTTTTTTCTTGATGCGTCATTTTTTTGGTGTAGTTTCGTATTATATATATATATATATTTTATAAATATATTATACCCTTGTTTATTCTTTAATACGTTTCGCAAAATTATATTAGCAAGTTGTTGTAATGTAATGTAATGTAAAAGCGCAAATGCTACAAAAACAAAATACTATAAAACCAACAAAATAATATATATATTTATAATATTTATAATATTTATAATATTTATAATAGTAATGAACAATATAAATATATATGTGTATATATATGTAGATAAATAAATACACATACATATACATATAAATAATTAACTTAAAAATGAATAACGAATTGCCATCTAATACAAATTCAAATTTAAATTCATCTGAAGAAGTGTATTTAAGCTTAGTGCATTCATATATAAATGCAACAAGAGACATTTTAAATGGATATATGACATTTGAAACTGGGTTAACAAGAGCTATCAATAGTCAGATATTTAGAAATTTTACAAGAAGTTCTATTACGGTACCAATAACAGTGGCAAATGAAAGAGTTGTTGCAACACAACCAGAATCGGCACCAGAACAATCTGAACCAGAATCTGAACCTGTAGTTGAAACGCCGGTGAATTTAATTCGGGGAGTAACCATGGAAATACCGGAAACACCAGTTCGACCCACACTTCGATTTCGTTCAAGTCTCTCATCTGCGCCATCATCGCCGTTTCAAATACCGACACCTGTACGTTTAACAAGTCGTTTAGATACGCCACCTGAAGAGAGAGAGTCTCGAGAACCTCGTTTCATGTTACCAAGAAGAGTTGGTTTATCTCAGCCACAATCACAACAGCCACAGTCACAACAGCCACAGTCACAACAGCCACAGTCACAACAGCCACAGTCACAATCAAATTTGATGCGAGACCACGAACCTTCTTTGCAAACATCAAGTCAGAATGTTACTACATCGACGACACCGACACCACCATTTGCTTCATCATTTGTCAGGTATAGGCTTCCAGTTCCGATTGGTCCACCAAGAAGAGTTTCTGCAACAAATGCGAACTCAAGCGAAACTCTAAATACAAACCCAAACACAAATACTTCAACGAGTATTGCGCTAGAAGTGCCAATAATTTCACCAACGAATTCGCCACCAGGACCACCAGGAAGGTCATTTTCGCCAATCCTTCCTGCCACTCAAACGTGGCAACAACTGCGGCAACAGCGACAGCGACAACAACAACAACAACAACAACAACAACAACAACAACAACAACAACAACAACAACAACAACAACAACAACAACAACAACAACAACAACAACAACAACAACAACAACAACAACAACAATTGAATTCTTTGTCTCCGATTTTACCGGTTGAAACTGAACCAACACCTTTACCTCCGGCACCAGTATCTTTGACAAGTACGACCCGAATGATGTTGAATTTATTGGATACACCTCGAATGAACGACACACTCGTTTATTATACTCAAATTATTGATAGAGAATTAACACGTTCTCGACAAGGTCAAGCGAACGTTCCGCTTAGCTATGACGTTATTCAACAACAAACGAAAATTATTCCGTACTGCACAATAATTAATCCGTTGAATGATATTTGTCCAATATCTCAAATTCAGTTTGATTTAATTGATTCTGTTATGCAGATTAATATTTGTAAACACAATTTTAATCCATACAGTTTACTTCGATGGTTTGATACCAATTCAACCTGTCCCATGTGCAGACAACAGATCAATATTAGGTTTGAAGAAAATGATGATGATGAAGAAACTGTACACATGTATAATAACGGTCGCGAAGAAGAACCGTACCGCTTAACAGAATCAAATCGAAATTATGAAAGTAATTATGACGATTCTGATTTTAGTTCTGTTGGTTAAATGATTCGCGATTGATATTCCTTCAATGCGTTTATTACCGCTTTCATATTTTTATTTAAACACTATTATTGATTAAATAAAAAAATTTAAAAAATAAATAATATATCTATATACTATAGTTTATACATAAAAATAATTTAAAAATTAATGAGTTATGAAACAACAACTTATTATAACAGTAACGACTATCATCATATGAACGATGTAGAACATAATAATAATAGTAATAATGATAATAACAGTAATGATAATAACAGTAATGATAATATTGAAATGAATCATGTAGATCGTTGGCGTTTACAAACACTATATACGGATACCAAATATGTTTGTGCAGCAAAAACGGACGAGGTGCTAACGTCTGATAAATTATATGCTTTACAAAATAGACCACAGTTTCATCCATCATCCGTGCCAGTTATTTTAAAAGATGCTACACGACCATATACCTATTATACCATGAAATCATATGGACATGCACAAGATAATAACTATTATGTAAATTTTGATGATCATGTAAATGCGAGTGGGACCACATCAGGCGATCATTATAATAATAATAATAATAATAATATGTTTGAAACTGAATATGGAAGGAAAGAATCGTTTGATGATTCGGGGTGTGTAAAAACATATTTGTGTAGTATACTCGGATGTTTTGTGTGTTGTTTATATCAAATGAAACCAGTTTAGGCAAGTAGTAAAAATAAAATAGCTATTCAAAATAGCTATTCAAAATAACTATTCAAAATAGCTATTCGAAGTGTAAAGTATTTAAAAGTAATTATTTTATAAAATAGTAATTATTTATACAATGAAAAATATAATACACAATTTAAGTTATAAATTTAATTTTATAAAAATTTATTTTTATCTTAATTTAATTCCATTAAAAATTATGTTTGATTTTACAATAAAGACGGAAATTGAGTTTATACAAAAGTGTTACTATAAAATTTATAAGATGTTTGATTGTTCTATTTATAGAATGTCACAAGATACAATTTCGTATAAAAAAAATGTTATTTACTTTACAAATCATAGAACAGCTAGTGATTATTTTATCGACTTGATACTTGTAAATAACACTGGAACTTTTATATCACGATATTTAACGGTTATAGCAATTCCAGGAGTAAATCTTGTGAAATTTGTAACAAAAATGATTGAATTCTTTCATAGAAAAAAAGGAAAAACGGATATTAATAATTTTGAAAACATGTTGAAACGAATTCAAGATACAGATCGTAATATTCTTATATATCCGGAAGGAACGCGGCGTCATGGATGCGATTATGCTTGTGATTTGAAAAAAGGCAGTATTTATTATTCATACAAAAACGATTCGCCGATACAATTTGTCATAACATATGGAAAAGATAATATTTTTAATGAAAAGAAAATGATTGCGATACCGAATATAAATGCGTTTGTGTATTACAGTAAAGTGTATGACCAAGACTATGAAAAATATAAATCCATAGAAGAATGGTATCAGCATATAAACTCCGAGTGGAAAACATTTTTTAATACGATTTATGCAAAGGAACATAAAGTAGAGGAAGCGTTTGAAAAAATTGATCCAAGCATTGTTTATGACGACAATGGTAAACGTCGCCCAATCAATAAAAAAAAATTATACATTGCGCGAGTTGCCATAGTATCCATTTCTATTTTATGTATTTCTAAATTGGCAAATTTTATCAGCACTACTACGTTCTTTTGAAAAAGTCCTTTATACTTTTATTTTTATTCGCAGTATTTGTTGCCTGAATTAGAAACTCGTCAAATAATAATTCTTTTACTGTATTTTCTCGTAGTTTTGTAATTTTTGCTTGAAGCGCTTCTGGATTGTCGCTTCCGATCCGACTCGCTTCCAACTCGATTCTATCATTGAGCGCTTCTTTCCTGCGTTTAAAACCGGGGATGTCTTCTAATACAAGAGCAAAGAGTTGCTGAACGGGTTTCATAATTTGATTCGTAATATAAAATGCATAATTGGGTTTGATTCCATTTTGTTTCATATAAACGGGATGTTCAACACGGTCTCCTTGTAGCGCCTTTTTGTCTGGATTGTGTACATACACATATGGCACTCGGTCTCCGACGCTCGGTTTGTTTCCAGGATCGCGTTGACCCATTCGGTCTGCTAGAACCTTATGTGCGATTTGCTGTGGATTTTTGTAATTCGAGTTAAGCGATTTGGTAATAATTAGTTTTTCAAGCGGTATTTTCTCATCAATTAATTCCTGCAAATAATTTTTCAAGAATGAAATGGCACGTTCCGTATTTTGCTCTTTCATTAAAATATCAATGATCCCTCCATAAACGTCCTTGACAATCGGCGCATTATCACGGCGTTTTAAAACAATGCCCATACTTTTTCTGGTTCCCTTATTTGCATTCGTTTCATAATAAATACCCACGTACCCTTTTTTTCGAAGTAAACAGAATGGCATGATGGATTTTTCATAGACGAGCGAGTGCGGCGCTTTCAAAAATGAGGATGCAAGTTCACCCACTTGTTGCGCAAGTTCAATCGTGATTTCCAGCGCTTTTTTACCGCGTATCGGTGTTCCATCTTTATTTGACAGGTTGAATGTGAAGAATACGGAATCCGTATTGTGTACAATCATGTTTCCAATTCCAGCTGCAAAATGATGATTATCGGTAGTTAGGTCATAAACGAGTTCATTCTCTTGAACAGGCAACTGTACTATTTTTTTAATAGAGTTGGCACATTTTCTTTGGTCACACTTTGTCATTGTCATCCTATAAACATCCATCTTATCTGAACGCGTATTCAATGACGTTTTCCACCCGATACTCCGAGCCAAAATGCATATACAAGCAGCACTGATTTGATTTTTTTGATCGATATAGAGGAACCCATGGTTCCCCCTTGCCCCCTCCTTTTTAATATTGTGTGTAGAAGTCGCATCGTCACCTCCCATAAATCCATTTTTTTCAAACATTCCATTCCAAAAACTTTCTCGAATTTCTTGTGAATTATTTATAATAATTGATGGTATCATTTTGTTTTCATGATGATCTGCAGCAAACGATGATCCCATGACTCTGGCTTGTTCAACCGTGACCATTGTGGAATGCTGTTGTTGTGACTCCTCTTCAGGCGTCGGCAACATGGAATGTAATAATTTTGTTCCGATTTCCACACTTTTTGGAGAAATTTCTTTGCCATTTTCTAGAATCAAAGAATGATCATCGGTTACATCAACAATTCCCGTGTGTGTAACGATTCTCATCATTTTTTTGTGAGGGGCAAGAACATGTCGTATTACACGATAAAGACGAGTCCATCCTTTTTCCGACCACGTTTCTACACCACACATCATTTCGCAAACCTCCTTGGTTTGTTTCCCATCTTCTTTGCAATGTGTCCAATGATTAGAAACAACTCCATATTTTTCTGCGAGTGCTTCTATAGTACAAACATCGATAATACCACCAAATCGAACATAGACCGGAGTACGTCCTGATACACTGTCGCCATATACGTGTTCCGCACGCGTATTTACGACACCATAACTCGTCTCGCATTCTGTGTTTCCGTACGTTTCCTCGACCACGCGCTTGGCATAAAGCAGCAATTTTCTTCCCGTGGCCGTCGTCGACGCTGCAACATCAATTTCATAGAAGGAACTCGTTTTCGCGCCGCATTGCCCGTATAGCGAATTTGCCGTGACTTTATAACCCAGCTGACGCTTATCCAATACATTCTTCATGAAATCATCCGTTTGTTTTGCGGCCATCTTGCGCGTAGCGCTTCTTGCAGCCAACAACTCTTCTAAAATAGAGGGCATGATTGCCTTTTCACCCATCGAAACATTGTCGCTATTCATTAAAGGTTGTGCAAATCGACACACTTTCTTTCCACTTACCGTTTTGATCGCTTTGCCTCGTTCATTTTTTTTCCAAACATATGTGTCATACTCGACATCAACATATTCGTATCCAGGCAGATTGTCATAGATGTAATCGCCCATTTCATTCCGTTCACCAGTTGATTTTACCATGATTCCGTTCAAATCGTATTCTTTCGTCCACACCTTGCTGTCGTGTGACAAATTTTCGCTAATCATTGAGGAAGGGTAAAGGGACGAATAATCGACACATGCTACAGGATTATCCAAGTACAAGTTGCATTTGGGAGGCAAAACGATGGCGCCATCGTAACTTTCATTACCGAGTTTTCGTTCCAAAACGGGAATGAGCGTATTTTTTTCTCTGCATTTCTTGGCAATAAAGCTTGTTAATTTAATGCCCTGTCCACGAAATACGAGAAAGCTAATGGGTACACTGCAAATATTTGCCATTTCAACAAAACCGGTGAGAACGTCGATTTTGCGCATCAAATGATGAACCAGGTTACAATCTTGAATACAATATTTGGCGATGATTGCGCGCTGGGATGGACCTTCATGAGTCATTCGGAAAATGTCTTGTGGCGAAACGTCGTCTTTTGCAAGACCCCAACGCACTTTTTTATCCATATTCGGCATTTCTTTTCCTGCAATTTCAAATGTTTTCTTTTCAACGTCAAGACGAATAATCTTGAATTTGTCGCCACCCTTGTATAACTCTGTAGAGTTACTTGTTTCTTCGAAATTAATATAGCTTCCCACGTCGAGTCCCATAACGTTTCCCGTTTGAACAATTGTTACTTCATCTCCCGATTCGTCGATACCGTGTTGAATGCCTTTTACGCCGTCGCCGATAAAATAACCCGACACATAATCCAGCTTGTAAGATGACATGCTGTAATCTCGTCGCAAATAATTGTACATGTCAATTTGCAACCTTCCGGCAATTTTAATGTAGTGTAGATTGTGTTCTCCACTCGCAATGACAATAGTGCTTTCTTCAATGACAAGCTTGTTTGTTTTTTTGTCATACTGGCCACACATTTGGTCCTTGTTTCTCGAAAGTTTTAAGAATTCTTCTCCGCAATCATTTTCTAATGCGCGATGAAACATGAAATTATAATCAAAACCGAAGATGTTGTATCCGATAATAATGTCGGGATCCTCGCGTTGAATCACCCTTGTCCATTCCAGCAACATGTCGTATTCGGTTTCACACACTTGTATTTCAGAATTTGGGACAGCGTCGCACGCGTCAATGGTTAAACAGTGATTCAAATATGGACGCTCATGTCCCGCTTTTAGAAATGTCGAACCAATGAAAGTAACCTTGTCGCCTTCCACTTCTGGAAACACACTCGAAAGTGCGGTATTCAAATGCGTTATTTTCATTTCTCTACTCATGTTCGTGGACTGTAGTAACTTCAAAACTGTAATTTCATTATCAACCAACTTTGGCTGTTGTTCTTGATTATGCGAATGGTTTGATTTTATAGCAACTTCTTCGACAATGTTCATTGTAATTGCGCCATCTTCATCATGGCAGTTTTCGTTATTGTCATCATTGTCGTCGTCGTTAGCATCATCATCGCCGCCATCGGTACTTTTTCCGAAACATTCTGCATTTTTTTTTCCGATTTTTTCAAACATGGATTCAATAGTATTTGCGTTTGAATACTTGTTTCCAGTTTCGTCATTCAAATTTTTTATTTTTTCTGAACTGAATTTCTCAAACATTGGTTTGAATTGTTTTTCGAATATTTTTCTTTTTGTAAATATTTTTTGAATATTTCCATCCACATACTCGTTATCACACTTTGTGCCGAAAAATCCTGCACGAATCATTTTTTCAATGTGTTGGTTCGTAATTACGCCGTCATCTTTTTGAATACTAATGCAAACATCAACCATATTTGTTGCAAGCTTCTTGTATGTTTTAACTGCAAGAGGGAAATCCCCATGACTGCTGCTTGCTTCAATGTCAAAACTGCAAATCTTGTATGGCACCGGAACCTCTTTTGTCGGTTGAGGTTTAATGTCTTTCATTCCAATAACAAATTCATACATACAGGACGTTGTTTTTTGTGACGCGTCGATCTGAATTGCGCTACATTTTGAAAACTCGATCCACCCCGAAGGACTGATTTCATTCATGTGAAAGAATCGTAGCAGCGGCGGAATGTTGGATTCGTAGATTCTTAGCGACGTGTCGTTATAATTATAACCATTCGGGTTCAAGTCATATGCGTTTTCAGATGAAATGTACCACAGATTTTTCACTTTGTTCATCATTGCCAAGTTTTTGAAGTATAAAACTATAAAATTGTGTTGTTTCCCTCCATCAAAACCGTAGAGCTTTTTCCTTTTTACAATGGCGCACTTATCTTTTATGATTGCATCCTCACTTAAGCGAAGTTGTCTCGTGATTGAAGTAACAAATTTTTTTTTACTATACTCATTCCACTCGTCTGGAACCAGAACGTAGAAGAATGGGTTCATGTCTTCAACAAAGAGTGCGCATGTTTGCCCCGACTCATTGATTCCAAATATTTGAATCACCATTTTTTTGTTTTGACTATTTTGATAACAAGAAGGTACTTGTTCTTCTGTCGCGGTCGTCGAAATTTCCACAGATTGATCATATATATGGAAATCAATTAGACGAAATGATAATGAAGATTCTGCTGCCGCTTTTAACGCATCTTCAGCAGATCGTTTACTCTTTATTATAATCTTTTTTTTTTTAATAGTGCTAATGCCGTTATCGTTTCCATCTTGTTTTCCGGGATGCAATGAGTCTTGCATTTATATTACAATTCTATAAATGCTTTTATGTGAAAATTGTTGATGAATCATTTTTAAAATCAATTTTTATTTAAAAATATAATATTCAAAAAAATATAATAAAAATATAATATTCAAAAACTAATTATTAAAATAATAAATAAATAAATATAAATATTAATGAATAATACTTTATAGTGCGTTAACATTTTATTATAAAAACATTCACAAATAATAATATTACAATTATATTCAACTATATATTACTATAACCAAATAACCAATCAATAAAAATTGTAGATGGAGCTTTTAAATTTAAATAGAATATTGGAGAGAGAATGGATTGTTGAAAAAATAAAAACTATATTACAAGACATTGACAAAACAAAATGCAATGACCATCAAATCAAAAAGGGATTTTATATTTATGGTAATCCGGGATCCGGAAAAACCGAATTTGTAACTTCGGTATTGAAAACGTTGGGATATGATGCAATAACATATGATGCAGGCGACATTCGAAATAAATCAATTATCGAAACCATTGCCAAACACAACATGTCAAATCAAAATATCATGTCCATGTTTGAAAAAAAGGTTAAAAAAATAGTAATTGTAATGGATGAAATTGATGGAATGAATAATGGCGACAAGGGAGGAATTACGCATTTAATACGACTTATTCGGCCAAAAAAAACAAAAAAACAAAAAACGGAGGAATCGTCTGTGAATCCGATCATATGCATTGGTAACTATCATACAGACAAAAAAATAAAAGAGTTGATTAAGGTTTGTCACACCTTTGAATTAAAAACCCCAACCGTTTCTCAAATGAATGAAATTGTTACAACATTAATGCCATTATTGGATGAAGAACTGGTTCGAAATATTATTGAATTTACACAAGGCGATTTAAGAAAGGTTACAACTATTTATAATATTTATAAACAAGATAAGTCTATTTCCTCGCATGGAATTGAATTCAGTAACAAAACAAGCAATGGTGGTGATAGTCATGGTTATTGTGGCGGTATATTGAATTCGAGTATAATTAAAATGATATTTGAACCAAAAACGTATAATGAAAATAACAAACAAATTACAAAAAAATTATTTGATTTTAATTATTCGTTTCACGAACACGATACGTTATTAAATGAAACGGATCGAACAACGGTTGGACTTTTATGGCATGAAAATATAATTGACATGATATCAAAGTATAAAAATCAAGATTCAATACAGTTTTATAAAAAAGTACTTGATAATGTATGTTTTGCAGATTATGTTGACAGAATCACATTTCAAAAACAAATATGGCAATTCAACGAAATGAGCTCTCTCATCAAAACATTTTATAATAATAAATTGTACCACGAATATGAACCGTTTAAAAAAAAATATAAATGCAGTTTGGCCGATATTCGATTTACCAAAGTTCTCACAAAATATAGCACAGAGTATAATAATTCATTATTCATACAAAACTTGTGCCAACAACTTGGAATGGATCAAAAAGATATGTTTACATTTTTTTTCAATCTGAAAAATAAGCACAAGTATAACGAGGAAGAAATATATGAAATATTGCACACATATGATGTTGGTAAACTAGACATTTCGCGAATATATCGTTATTTAAATAAATATTTAGGAAATGAAAATATAGTAGATGAAGCTGTTGAATCGTTGTCATCTTTTATAAAAGTAAATCATGATAACGATCAAAATAACAAGGACAATGATGAAAATTACGAATGAATGAATGAATCATGTTCATGTGAATAAAAATAAAATAAAATAAAAATACAAATACACATACAGTCGTCGGTCGGTCGGTCTAAGAAGATGGAAGAGGACACAAACACAGTTTGATCTCTCCGAGTGAGGCCACATAATATTTCACAACCAGCGGCAAATCATTTTCCAAGTACATTTCAATTTGACTGCACAAATTTGTACATTTAATAAAATATCCCAAATTTTTTAGAGAGAATTCACCCTGTATAATTTTATTTGAATCTTGTTTGTGAATAAATTTCATGCTGTCGTCTGATTCAACACGACGAACTTCCGCCGTTGCAAATTGTCCAGAACAACGAAAAATAAGTTCATTTCCGACCGATTTAATTTCAAGTTTGTCTGAAAGGCAAGACAGATCACGAATAATCTTTTGGAAATCAGATGACGGCAAATTAATAACAGATGAAAAAACGACATTGGGTTCAACTAGTTCTTCTGGGTCCGGTTCAATGAGTCGTAACTTTTGCGTCTTGCATTGTTTAATGTCTCCGTTTTCAAATTTAAGTCCGAGATAAGATACTACTCCGTCATTGTAGTCCTTGTTTTCAATATAAATAGTAAGCGTATCGTCATTATCAATGGAATTAATTAGCTTGAACAAGTGAAACATGTTTACGCCAATGATGATTTTATCTTTTTTGCACTCATACATTTCAAAATTTTCGGCAAGAAGGTGCAAATGTGCCAACATGGTGTGTGATTTGTCCATGTTGATGATTCGTATGCCATCTTTTTGAAAGGTAATGTTTGTTTCAAGAAGGATATCTTTTAGTGCCGTCATCAGTGTTCGGAATGGTGCAATTTGAACTGTTTTTATTGTTAAAACATTATTCGCATCTGTCATTTTCTATAAATTATAAAATAGTATCAATATAAATAATTATTATGTATAACCTTTAAATACTTAATATTTTTATTATCAAATATTTTAAATCTCATTTTTTGAATTTAGCGATTTTATTTATTTATAAAAATAAAAAATACATAATAAAAAATATAATATAAGAAGTATATAGAGGTTAAACATAGTCAGTCACAATGGATACGACAACGGTTAAGAATGTTAAAAACAGAAAAAAGGGTAAAAAATCAAAAAAAAATGCTACAAGAAGGAAATTAAAATACATGGAATCTCTTGGAGGAGCAACTCTCCCTCCTGTTGTACCTCCTAGAACCTATTTAAAACAACAACAACAGCAACAAGAAACTAAACAGCCAGAATTTATGGAACAGCAGCCGATACTTGAGTCAGTTGAACAACCAGTTAAGTCATCGTCGGTTGTAGAAGATCCAACACCTCTGTCACCTGAACAGCCAGTTGTTCAGTCAGTTGTTCAGTCTTCGTCAGATAATCAGCCGGAACTTTTGTCACCTGAACAACCAGCATTTAAGCCAACCAATGAGTCGGTTGGTGAGCAGACCTCAATGGTAGAGCCGGAACTTTTGTCACCTGAACAGCCAGCACTTAAGCCAACCAATGAGTCGGTTGGTGAGCAGACCTCAATGGTAGAGCCGGAACTTTTGTCACCCGAACAGCCAGCACTTCAGCCAACTAATGAGTCGGTTGGTGATCAGACCTCAATGGTAGAGCCGGAACTTTTGTCACCTGAACAGCCAGCACTTAAGCCAACCAATGAGTCGGTTGGTGATCAGACCTCAATAGTAGAGCCGGAACTTCGGCCAGTCGATGAGTCGGTTGGTGATCAGACCTCAATAGTAGAGCCGGTACTTCAGCCAGTCGATGATTCAGTAGAAGAGAAGCCGGTTATTGTAGAAGAAAATAAGGAAGATGATCCTATAAAGACTGCTTTAATAGAACAGTTAAAACAAATTGAAGAGCAAACAGCTAAAATAAAATCTCAGTTATATCCTGAAGCTGCAGTCGGGGGGGGATTCAACAAAGTATTGAAAAAACGAAAAAAAACATTTTATAAGAAATATAAATCAAAAATATCAATGAAACGAAAAAATAAAACGAGTAGAAACAAATAAATAAATAAATAAATAAATAAATTAAGATAACAGACGAATAATGTATAAATATTATAATGCTTATACATTATTTATATTATTTATATACAAATGAGTTTTCAAGAGTATTTCGAAAATATAGTCAAAAGTTGATCCATGTATGTTGTCTTATTTGTTAACAGTTTACAAACGCTATCTGAAATCGCAAATGATAATTCAATCTTACAGAAATTTTTTGAAAATTGAAGACCAAATCCGTATAAAATTTTATTTATTTTTATGATATCTTCTGCATCTAAAAATCTATGCGTGTCTTTTCCGAAATGATCTTCAGAATATTTAGAGATGATATCAACGAGCTCGCTTTTCTTTTCGGAAATCATTGAGCCCTTCGGTTCAACCAAGTTGTCAATAATGCAATGTGCAACAGCATCATGATTTTTTTCGTATAACCCTTTAAATAAATGAAATATTGTATTTTGCATTTCTCTCGAAAACTTTCCAACAATTCCAAAATCAATGACTCCGATTTTATATTTATATTTTTTAAAATCATTGTTATTGTCGCCATTGTCACTGCCATCATCACTATTTTCACTGTTATCATCACTATTTTCACTGTTATCATCGTCATCATCAATTGATGCATTTGATTTCACTTTCAGCTCTTTTATAAAAAATACATTTCCAGGATGTATGTCTCCGTGATACACGGAATCAAAGAAAACGCTCTTGAAATTAAATTTTGCCAACAGTTTCGCATACCGATCTTTATCTTCCGGGTGAATATTATATATTGTGTTTCCAATGATGCGTTCCATAACAATAACATTCGGAATTTGTTGTGTGATTTCAGAATACACTTTTGGAATTTTAATATAGTCAAGACCCGGTTTGCTCCATTTCGAATAATACATTTCAATATTTTGCACTTCTTTATGAAAAGAAAGCTGATCAATTATACTTTGTTTGTTTTCATTATAAATATCATTAACATTCAAATTTTTTATATGTGGAACAATTTTTGTAAATGAAATTAAATGGTTCATATTGAATATTGCATCTTGAATTTTATCATCGATTCCAACGCGTTTGCATTTTATAATTATCGATTCTTCTCTTTTATCTTGTCCCAACTTTAAAATCCCTTCAAATATTAGAGAAATTGCACCGGATTTGATCGGAACAAAGGGCGTCTTTATTTCAATGGAGTACTCTTTTATTAAACGTTCCAGAGATTCCACGTCTATTTCTGAAGTCGTGTATGGCGCATTGTCTGTAAATGTATTTAAATACTGTAAAACGTCGTCTGTTAAAAGTGGATGACTTGTTGTACACACAGCCTGAAAAAATTTAATAAAAAAAATGTTTTCTCTCGAAAATTTAACAGCTAAATTTTTTATATATTCATTATACGTATAATAATTACATTTATATCGCATCGTTTCTCTTGTTAAAATATAAGCCGCTGATATATAGGACGAGGTCGCCTTGTATACATTTTTCATCGCATTATTTATAGCATTTTTAAATTTATTCATTATTTTTTAATGAGTAGTATAATAGTCATAAAAAAAAGTGTTAAAATACTTTTTAATATAAATATTTTAATATAAATATTTTAATATAAATATTTTAATATAAATATTTTAATATAAATATTTTTAATATAAATAATTTATTTATATTAATTTATTTTATATTTATTACACTAATAAATAGTATTATGCCATTCTCTCTACAAACCCCTTCAATCTACAAAACATTTTTTTAATCATTAAAGCAACAGAGTCTTCCATATAAATTGGACATCTCGACCCTCCATCTTCTTCATGGTCATGGATGTCGTCATCGCTTAATTCAAATGTAAAATCAAACTGTAAGTCATTCGCAGAGAGAAAATAAACAATTAATTTGGAATGCGTCGACTGAATGCGTTCGTATTTTTTTGGAATGTGATTTATTTCGTTTACCCCACCTCTGTCTAAGTGAACGTCCACGCTGTTAAATGTGCATACGCCCGACCCGAGCTGCATGGTGGACACGGTGTGCATGGCTTTCGGAGAAATTCCAAAATCTCTTCCAAATGGTTTAAATAGTGTTACTGTTTCAATGGTGGTTTCTGTTTCATTTATAACTTTGAACGTATGAATTACATCACGATTTAGTTCGTATAACAGCATATACAATTTTAATCCGACTATAGAATAAATTGGGAAATTTGGATTATGTGCATTGAATATTATCCTATAACTGTTGTTGTTGTTATTATTGCAATTCACTCTACATTCGTCTCTGAGAAGAATAACGTCTTCCTTATTACAAACCATTTTCGAATTTGAAAAATCCGAAGAAACAGCGGATGAGCATGAGACTGAAGTTGTCATTTCAATAATTTATTTAGTTTATAATTTTTATTTCGTAGAGAGATAGAGAGATAATTCGAAAATACCTTAATATATTAATTAGTATATCGTTGAATAAAAAAAAATAAGTTTATACGCGAGTATAATTATACCGTTGTTTTATCTTTATTACAAGTATTCAAATAAATAATTGAATTATATTTGTCATCAATTATTATTTATTATTTATTATTTATTATTTATTTTTTAAATTTCATAATTTTTAAATTTCATAATTTTTAAATTTCATAATTTTTAAATTCCTTCATAAATTGTGTAGGATACATGCTGACTCCTTTTGGTTGTTGCGACCTTGTAAATAAATTCTTATCACCTACGACGTAAAAGTTGGCTTTGCATCTTGATATTGCCGTGTAGACCAACTTTTTTGAGTTTTCATTGGTCAAACAGAAGGAATGCTCCGGCGAAACAATGAATACAATGGTTGATTTTTGAAGTCCCTGCATTTTATGAACAGTGCTTGCGTAAAATGGTACAAATGCATCTCGAACATCTTCCACACTCAAATTCGTTTCTTCATTTAATTCGTCGCTGCTACCGAAGTATTTTACCGTGTATCGATATTCATACACGTCTCTTCCAAACTTTTTTGCTTTGACTCTTGATTCGTGAATGGTTCCAACATCTCCATTGACGCGCACATTATTTTCGTCTTTATATTCATTCTCCGTTCGCATGACAAGGTCGCCTTCATAAAATAGATGCTGGTGTCCGTTATCATATTTTTTTACAAAAAGCTCTTTACTTTTACCGTTTTTTAGTTTCTGAATTACGGGATTTAAATGAAACACACCCTTTTCTCTTTGAGCACACATGGTATGAATGTCGGCATCTGGATTACGCCCTAATTCATGATGATATATACCTGCAACTGCTTTTTCAATTTGATCGGATGTTTTTGCTTCAATGAATATAGAACTTGTACCGTCGAAATCGTTGGACACAAGTCCATTTGGCGTATTTAATTTTTGAATCACTTCCCTCAAGTTACCATCCTGGCGTTTAATTTTTGTCAACCTTGTTGTATGAAACAGTTCTGAATTGATAATAGATTCAAACGGTATTCCGGGACCGACGGGCGGTAGCTGGTTTACATCTCCAATCAAAATGAGCGAAGTATTAAACTGTTTGCACGCTTTTAACAGCTTGAAGAACAAGTCCAAGTCGACCATGGATGCCTCATCCACAATCAACATGTCTGGTTCAAATGGTTCGACAGAGGCAGCATCTTCCTTTTGTTTTTTTTGAACAACAAATGTGAAGTTGATGGCTCTATGCAAAGTTGAAAATATGATTTTTTTATTCTTGTCGTGCACTGAGTCATATTTGCACGAGTTTTTGAGATTTTTTTGTGCGAGTCCGGTGGGAGCCATAATTGCAATACTGGAATCGCGGTTCAGCTTATAGTTTACAATGCAGTTTACAATGGTCGACTTGCCGGTTCCCGGCGGGCCTGTAATGTTCAAAAGTTCTCCCCTTTTTAATATGCATCCTTTATGAATTGCTTCTAGTTGCTCTGGTTCAAATTGAAAGTCGTCCTTGTTTTGTTTTTTAATGTACGCTTGAATGTGTTGTTCTATTTTTTCATGGTCGTCATCCGCGTCGTCATCCGCGTCGTCATCAGCATCAGCGTCCTTGTAAAACAAGTCGAGAACCATGTCTCCAATCATTTTTTCATGGTCTATAAATTCACGAGTTGTGTAAAATATTTTTTGCCCAAATTTCATTTCAATGAGAATTCCAAACAGTATTTGTTCGGCTTGTGATTTTTCTTTACTGAATTCGCTCGAAAATTCAGTTAACAGTTTATCGGAATCATTTTCAGAAATGTAATATTTATTCTGTTTTCCGATGAAGTAGTCATATATCCACGCTACAATCCGAACGCGCAATTCTGGAAAAGCGCCGACTTCTTGGCATATATTCATTGCATCCTTGTATGAAATGAATTGATTCTGAAACGAAATAAACTCGAATGGGTTTTGTAATAATAATTCTAAAGTGAGCGCCGTCTTCTTTCCTGAATTGTATTTTATATAATGAAAATAACGGTATAATTTTTTTGGTCGAATTTTGAAATGTTCTACAACACGATGTAACATTTCTTTGACGTGTTCTTTGTCTACGGCATCCCCATTTTTTATAATTTTACAGTATGCGTCACATAAATAGTCAATCTCTGTTTTCTTTTCAATCTTTTTAGCTGGTGGCTTTGTTTCTTTTTCTTTGATGGGTGCGACGACGGTGACGCTGGATGTTGCTTTTTGAGACGGTGTTGTTTTTGACGACATTGGTGTTGTATTAAATATAGAACGAATGTCATTTCGAGGATAAGCAGAAGCAGCGACGGTTGTCATGTATGCGATGCAGTTCGGTTATTAGATTTAAAAAAAATGTAAACATATTCAATTTTTATATAATTAATAATATTATAATGACTTGTATTTTTTTTATTTCGACCCAATTCGTTCGTTCAAATATAGAGCGCGCATTTGACGTTTTGCCATACGTTTTGTTAGAGGACGTTTAGAAAAACATTTGCGTGTTCCTTTTTTGCATACTTTATACCCTCGTTTTTTTTGTTTTCGAAGCGTGTATGGCATTTTTTATAAATTTGTTTACTTTGTTTATGTTTATAATATAAAGTAATATTTTTATTTTATTTTTTATTTTTTAAAACATTTTTTAGATTTTAATTATTGAAATAATGAGGGTTCAGAAACATGGTAAATGCCATGTTTAACCATCTCAGAAAACTTGACTTGTAATGTGTGTCTATGAATTGCATCCATGATTTCATCTTTGAGCGAATCCTGAAACACAATAATTTCAACAAACGCTTCCTCTGATTCTGGATCACGAGGCCAGTCGTGTAATTTTTCAATACATTGTTTGGCCCACCCCTTACAAATCGGCGCTATATCGGGTGCAAACTCGATGAGATACGCGCCTTTTGTCCTTTCCGTTTCTTGAAATGATCGTTCTATGTTATAAGGTTTTGGTTCCCAAAATATTGTACACAAATGGAGTGCCGACCAAAATGCGCCACATCGCATAAATGTTCTTAGCGGAATGTAAAATATAGGTTTTTCATATAATTCAGAGCCTTTTGAATTTTTCATCTGAGAATTGAGAATCGTGAGACCATATTCTCCGCGACTCCAAATGAGAATACATCGTTTATTGTCATGAACTTCTTCGTCATGACAATGACAAAGAGTTTTCGTTTTTTTTGTTTTGCTTTTTTTCTTCATCTCGGTAATTGATTAGGTTGTGAAGAATTGTTGCATTATTATAATAAAATCAATTTTATATTTAAATTCATTTATTATATTAGTTATTTATCCTTTCATCTATCTTTTTCAAGAAATCGTTACTATATACTAAATTTCCCGTAGGTTTATAACTATTAATTGGTTTGTATTCCTTTTTAATAACAACATTTGCATTTTGACCAGGTCCCACAACGGATTTATTTCGGTTTAGTAAAGCGTGATCAAGATTGCCATTGTCATTAGAACTAGAATTAGTAATGAGACGAATGCCGCCGCCGCCGTCGGTTCCATCAGTTGTATTCTCGTCTTTACGATTCCCATGTTCATCGATTGCAATGCCCGTTTTTTTCTTAAATTCGGTTCTTACATAAGTGGGAATATAATGCCCCCAGCTTATGAATATGAGATTCGGATGCGTGTATCGCACCTGAAAATCGTTTTCTTCCAACTTTGCGAGCATGTATGAAATGCATGCGACGCGATCGTAATTCACGTATCCCAACATGACTTCGGGGACAACATACCAACAAAAACTGCTGTTTAATTTTTGCCTGGATGTCATTTTTATTTTTTCGTGAACTCGATTTAAAATGCGGTTAAAGATTTGCAGCTTCTGTAAATCTTTTTCTTTTTTTCTGTCATAAAGCTCATCTAAATTTATTTTTCGCACATTTTCTACATCTTCGTCTTCCTCGTCGCGCGAATAAAATAAGTTGTCCATCTTTTTTTAAAAATGTTTTTTCTTTTATTTTATAAAAATATACACAATAGCAATAGTTTAACTTGTATATTTATTCACAGATAAAAATATATTAAAAAACTCCGACAATAAAATAGTAGAGAGAAATAAATAAATAAATAATTTTATACACATTTTAAAAAACATGACAATAAAACACATTATAATAAGCGGCGGAGGTCCTACAGGACTTTTATCATACGGTGCAGCGAAATATCTTGAACAACAGAAATTTTGGTCAATGGAAAACGTTGAATCGATATATGGAACATCGATTGGCGCATTATTTGGTGTAATTCTTTCGTTACAATATGATTGGGAAACCATTGATGACTATATTATAAAGTGTCCGTGGAATACAATATTGCAAAAAAACTCAACATTTCATGATGTTTTGGATGTTTACACAAATAAAGGAATCATGTCGGGCGACTTTTTTGATATTATTATGAAACCCTTACTTCTAGCAAAAGATTTGACGCTGGATGTAACACTTGATGAATTATACCAGTTTAATAAAAAAGAAATTCATATTATGACAGTTGAATTAAATACATTTAAACTTGTAAATTTGAGCTATAAAACACATCCGTCACTTAAAGTTATGGATGCAATTAAGATGAGTTGCGCATTTCCGATTCTATTCTCTCCAAAAATTTTCATTGAAACAGAAATGCATAAAAAAGAAGAAGGATGTCGAGAAGATTGCAGTCGTCGTGTTTGCTGCTATATAGATGGCGGAGTCATGTGCAACTATCCTGTAAATGTTTGTATGGAAGATCAACAATGCGACTCTGACGAAATTCTTGGATTTAGAAACATTTGGGAAAAATATCATGAAACGATAGACGAAGAATCGTCACTTGTTGATTTTTTAAAAATATGTGTCAAACAAATGATACGAAAATTGGAAAATGAAAAATCATATGTTAATATAAAAAATGAAGTTTCATGCGTCTGCGAAAAAATCGAGTATACGAGTTGGTTTGACTTGTGTTCCGATGAAAATAAACGGATACATTATATTCATAGGGGAATGACGTATGGTGAAGTATTTTTAAGATTGATAAACAAAAATAATTAAAAATAAATGGTGATGATTCGACTGGAGATTTTATCTAGTTTTTCTGTAGTCAAAGCAAAAATAAATACTGTATTTTTATTTATATAAATAAAGCATGTATAAACTAAATATAAAAAATAATATATATATATATTATTTTATATTTATTTATTTTATACACGGAATAAGAAAAAATGAATAAAACAAGAAAAATAAAAAATAAAACACGTGTAAAAAAAAGAAATAAAAGCAATGAAAAACGTGAAGGAAATATAAGCAACATTGAAAAAATTAAAATTGACGATAAACTGGGTTGCATTATAGTGAAAAACTCATTCGAAGAAAATTTTAAAAATTATTTTAAAAGTAAAAGAGACAAGTTGAAAAAAAATGAAAAGTACAATACGATTGGAAAAGAACTTATTAGCGCATTTAAAAAGCCGATTGCACCCAAAGACATAAATCCAAAAGATGATTTTTACACATATGTTAATTATGATTGGTTAAAAGAAAAAAAACACAAAAAAATAAAAAAATATTATACTCGAATCGATAGTTTTCGAACGCTTCAAGAGAAAGTTTACTATCAACTCATTGACATTGTAAAGGCATATACATCAGAACATTCCGGCCACAAGTCGACTATGATACGAAATGTTTATGAATCATTTTTGCATTCGGATGGAGATTCTTGTGAACGACACTGGAAAAAAATAAAGCAAGATTTAGAAGATATATTTGCAAATAAAACATGCACCGACCTTTTGATACGCATGAATCGAAACGAAATTATGTCGGGATTTTGTCCCATTTCTTTTAGCATAATAACCGACGAAAAAGATTCGCAAATTAATCGGTGTCATATCAATGCGCCATTTTTGTCTTACTACGATGATAAACTTTACGAGAATGATACGGCGAATAATAAAAGTAACAATCAATATGACGAATACAAAAAGGAATTCAATGAGCGATTTAAAATGTTTGTATCGACCGTCTTTGAATTGGCATTTGAAAAAGATCATAACAGGTTTGACCCACAGGATGTCATCGACGTTGAAAAACAAATGCTTGACGCGATGAATTCGTATGACCCGGATATTAAAGAAGCAGAAGATGGTTATAATATTGTCACTTCCAAAGAGGCATTTGAAAAATATCACTTGAATTGGAATGAACTGACAATAGGTCTTGGATTTAAAACTGCGCCTCGTTTTTTTATTACTGACAATATGAATTATTTACATAAAATTACTGGAATTCTTAGAGATAATTGGAACTCTAAAAAATGGCAAACGTATTTTTATTATTGTTTTTTTAAACAGATGATGCAGTTTCATCGGTCATGGCGGGTTATTTATTTTAATTTTTTCGGAAAATTCGTAAGAGGACAAATGGAGATGCTGCCACAAGAAATATTTCCGGTGTTTGGACTTTCTTATTGTTTCAACACATTTTTAACAGAGGAATACATTAAAAAGTATGCCAACGGTGCATACATAAAATGGGCGAGTAATCTGGCATACGACTTGAAAACTGTGTTTATGCGAATTATTGAGAGAAATAAATGGATGAGTCCGAAAACAAAAAAATATGCGTTGTTAAAGTTGAAATATATACGCGTGGATATGGCGCATCCACCATATCTTGTTTCCGATCCGGATATAACGTATTCTAAAAACGATGCATGGGGAAATATTATTGCATGCAATGCATGGCGACTTAAAATTCTTATTGAGACGGAAGGAAAACACTATATTGATTTGCCAATGGTGGATTGGAGCACGTATTTCAGTTTGGCTGGGAATCAGGCGTACATTGTAAACGCATTTTATGATCCCACTAAAAATAATATTTATTTACCGCTTGCTTACCTTCAAAAACCGTTTTTAGACGGGGATGAGCGCGGTATAGAGTACAATTTGGCATACATTGGATACACAATCGGCCACGAACTGTCACATTCGCTGGATGACATGGGAAGTATGTACGATTATAAAGGCAATTTATTCAACTGGTGGACGCCCCACGATCATAAGATATTTCAGTCAAAGGTGAATGACGTGATACATCAGTACGAAACCTTTGCGGCGAGAGACGGAATTAAAATGGATGGCTCCTTGTCGGTTGGAGAGAATTTAGCAGATATTTCTGGACTGGCAATTATTCAAGAATATTTGAGAGATTATCAACTTACCGATGACTATATTATTCCGATAAAAAAATTGTCATTTGAAACGCTTTTCATGTATATTGCATACCAATGGCGATCTTTTGTTTCAAAAGAAGCCATTCCAACTGAACTCAAAATAAATCCGCATCCGCTAGACAAGTATCGAGCAAATTGTCCACTAGCACGTTTAGACTTGTTTAAAAGTATTTATCATATCAAAAAAGGCGACGGAATGTATTGGCATAGTGACACGATTTGGTAATCAAATTATGATATTTTATGTATATTTTTTAGAATTGAAATTATTTAGGCATACTTTGAATTGAAATTATTTAGGCATGTTTTGAATTCAAAATATTTAGGCATGTTTTGAATTGAAAATATTTAGGCATGTTTTGAATTCAAAATATTTAGGCATGTTTTGAATTGAAAATATTTAGGCATGTTTTGAATTGAAAATATTTAGGAATATTCATTTAATTTGTTATAATTAGCATATTTTTAGAATTGAATTTATTTTTTTTTCTTTAGAGAGTATATAACAACTAGTATAAAATGGCAAAGTATAGCAAATCCAAAACTTCTCGTCGTGGTCGCGGTCGTGGTCGTTCTCAGCGTCGTGGTCGCACTTCCCGCCGTGGTCGTTCTTCCCGTCGTGAATAAACTTATTTGACTGTATAACTACAGTTGGTAGAAATCAAAAATATGGTGTGGTCATATTATTTTTGATTTATGAATGAATGAAACTAACACAAATGCTTAACAAGTATCAAGAATATTTATTTAAATACTAAAAAATATATAAGATAAATAGTTGATAACATCTAAATAAAATCCAATTCATAACAATGACAACAAATACTAATGATGAGAAAAAGAATAATGATTGCGATAATGGTGGTTGTGAGCACTATTTTCGACGATGCAAATTAGTTTCTCCGTGTTGTGAAAAGATATACACGTGTCGTTTTTGTCATAATGACAACGAGTCACACGAAGTCAATCGTTTTGAAGTAAAGGAAATCCTGTGTTCTATCTGCAATTATAGACAAAGTGTTAGTAATGAATGCATTAACTGTGGAATACAATTTGCAAAATATTTTTGCGCCATTTGTAATTTATTTGATGACCGAGTTGAAAGAAACTACTATCATTGTAATAAATGCGGAATATGCCGTGTTGCAAATGACGAGAAATACATACACTGCGACACTTGCAACACTTGTGTTGTTGATTGTGATAAACCACACGTTTGTAGAGAGAATGTATTTCAAAATGAATGTCCCATCTGCCTAGAAAATTTATTTCATTCTGTAAAACCAAGTTGCATTTTACATTGTGGCCATCCGATTCATGTGGATTGTCTTGTCACATGTGTAAAAAATAATAAAGTTACGTGTTCTCTCTGTCGGAAAATCGTTTACTCGGGGGACTGTTTGAAAGAGTATATTGATTATATAGACTCTAAAATCGAGTTGTATCCGTTTGAAGAGGAATTGTATTATGACGCGACATGCAATGATTGTTCATTTCAAGGGCAAGTAAAATATCACCCATTTGGTATGAAATGTAAAGATTGCGGTGGATACAATACAGTAAAAAAGTAATAAAGTTTCAAGGCACAATATAACCTTTTCCGGCGGCTTGTTCGATGGTATTATAATTGACATTACAACCATTGTGAGATAATGAGTATGGAAACGGTCTTGCGCAGGGCGGGGTTGGTAAATCGTTGTTTTTTGCAACACCGCCGGTTGTAATGTATTGGTTTTGTGTGGTATAACCTCCAACAAATTTTGTGGTTGGTTTATAGAACATATATTTTTTCCCACCAATATGATAAAATTTACCTTGACTGCACTTGCACACTTCTGCATCTGCAACCGTCGTGTTGGCACTCTTATCGGCTTGAAACTTACATGATCCTAATTTCCAACTTAGCGACTCAATGTACTGAGACTGTGAGTCCGTGATTCTGTAACTGTTGTCATCATCTTTTACCCAGGTATTTGGATATGCGCCATGAAGGATTCCCAAATATTTTTCGTTCAACATTCCTTTAGTATTTTTAGTCGACAGTTTTACAACGGACGAGTTATTGGCGGAACAGTTTCCTGAATTTGCAATGTATTGCGGATAAGTTCCGCAGCATCCTCCCCATCCAACCGGAGTGTTTCCTCTAAACACGGTGCGTGTTACATTACTTACCATTCGAAATTGTCCAACTCCTCCAATGTTGCGAAGACAACCGTTGAGTGAAAATCCGTTTTGTCCAACTCCGGAGATCGGATCCACGCGCGGATTCCCTCCTCGAAATGTTTTTTTCTTTAATGTTGCAACTGACATTTAGTTTTTATTTGATTGTATATATTACGTTTATATAAATTTATAAACTTAATATAAATTCTAATGTAAATATTTATTCATAATGCAAAAATAAATAAACATTTTCTATAGTCCTGTTGAACCAAATCCTCCATTACCGCGTTCAGTAAACCCAAGATCCTTTTCGTTGTCTACAATTTCAACTAAAAACGGTTCCAGTGTTGGTGAACAAATCTGAAACATTCGTGTCATCGGAGTCATGTATTTATAAATGCACACTTTCATGTCATTATTTGCAGAGTCAATGTTATCAACTACAGCCATAATCTCTCCTCTGTATCCCGAATCAATAATGCCAACCGAATTTGAGAATCGAAACGGCGTTTTTACAATGCTGGAACGAGGATACAAGTAATACCCAGACGGGAATGGAGTTGGATATAGTCGTGACATGCTACATTTTACACCCAGGGGAGCACGAAATGTCACCTTTGAAATGCGATTATCAGTATAACCATTTTCATGTTCGGAATAATCAAATGGAATCAACAAATCAAATCCAGAATCAGCATATTGGGATTCGCACATATTTTTATTGTGTGTTTCCACTTTTTCTTTGTACATTTTTACAAGTTCTTGATAATTTGGATTTGAATCTGTTTTCAAACAAGAAGATTTGTTAACAATAAATAGTTTAAGAACGTATGAAGGTGTGATTGACGATTCTTTTATTGACATTTATTATTTAGTTGAATGTTTATAAAATATAATATGATAATGTATAACTTTATATCACTTTAAATTGAAATATCATTTAATATAATATCATTTAATATCAAAATACTTTCATTTTATCTATACCGACATATATTTTATAGGTTTTGTATAAACGTTTTAAAACATTTTCTTGTATATAATTTACTTTATATTTTTCACAAATTTTTTTAATTTTTGGAGCTAGTAGTTTATATTCTAAACAGCTTAAATCAGGAAACATGTGGTGCTCAATTTGATAATTCAAGTATCCATGAAGAAAGTCGGTAGTTTCTGAACCATATGGATAATTAACACTGCCTATAATGGCTCTATATATTCTACCATTTTCAGATACATCTGAATTATAAAATCTATACAAATCCGATCCACAGTGATTCGTAGCGATGATAGTAAATGAGTATATATTTGCGAATAATTCTGCTAACATTAGATTTATCAAACTATAAAAAAAATAAGACGAACCAAATAATAAACAAAAACATAACGGTGTTAACATAAATCTAAATATTAAATATGGGAAAAATACTTTTCCAAATGCATATGAAACATCTCTATTAATAAAAAATATATTATTCAATAATGTTGTTTCTGTTTTACATTTTGAGTAACATGTATAAAATGTATTAGATGTATAATATATCCACCTCCATGTTGTCATGATAAAAATAAGTTTTATATTTTTCATAAAAAAACTATTATGAATAAGATATTTTTCATGTATTTCTTCAATTAAATCTGGATCAGATAATTCGTTTAAATAATAATGATGGAATTTATTATGTTCAAATTTCCATGCGTCAACACTAAACCAATCAAACCAATCAATAAATCTTCTTAATCCAACTCCAAATGTTGTTCTTTTATATGGATATTTATCACATTTATCATAACCACCGTGACACACATGATGTGCCGTTATAACCCACCTACTTACTAAAAAAATAGAAAATGACGCGATTGAAATTATATTATATTTAATCCATATTCCAGATATTCCCATCATAAAAAATATATTTTGCCATGTAATTATTTTTTCAAAATGTGTTAATATGTCATTTTTTGATACTGATTTTACCAATTCATCTTTTGTATTTATTATCTCAATAAAAAAATTGTTATTTGGATTTGGATGTAGTTTTGACATTTTAATTGTGTATTTATTTATTATATCTTACTTTATATTACTTTAAATTATAATCTTATTATTTAAAGTAAAATGAATTTATAATAATATTGAGTGAAATAAATTTAAACAAAATGTTTTTTCTTTTAAAAAAATAATATTAATTGAGTGAAATAAATTTAAACAAATATTATCAAAGAATAATATCACCAGATAAAAAAATGAGTGAAATAGTCATTGGAACGACAATGGAAGAAGAAAAAGAAATGCGTGTGAAAAAGAGAGATGGAACATTTCAAAATATTGCATTTGATAAAATTTTGAATCGCGTAAAAAATTTGGGAAAAATGGCAGCAATTACTTCCATAAATTATTCATCGCTAATTATCAAAGTGATTGACCAATTGTATGACGGAATATCCACGACGAAAATTGACGAGTTAACATCAGAACAGTGCGCCACTTTATCCACGTTGCATCCCGACTATATAACCCTGGCCAGTTACATTACCGTATCCAACAATCATAAAAATACGAGCGACTCGTTCTACGACTCGATGAAAACGCTTTATGACAATAAAAATGGAAAATTTGTTCATTCACCTCTGGTATCACACGAACTTATGAATGTCGTTACTCAATATAAAGAAGTGTTTGAAAGTATGATACAGTATAAGCGCGATTACTTGATCGAATATTTCGGACTGAAAACTCTGGAATACTCATATTTAATGAAAATAAATGGAAAAATTATCGAACGCCCGCAGCACATGTGGTTGCGCGTTGCGATAGGTATACACGGCGATGACTTGAAACGAGTAAAAGAAACGTATGACCTAATGTCGCAAAAATATTTTACGCATGCAACTCCGACACTGTTCAATGCAGGCACGCTGCGCCCCCAACTAAGTTCGTGTTATTTGATTGCCATGGAGGAAGACAGTCTGGGTGGAATTTTTAATACGTTGAGTGACTGTGCAGCCATTTCAAAATGGGCAGGTGGAATAGGACTTCATATTCATAATATTAGAGCCAAGGGCAGTTTAATTTCCGGAACCAATGGTGCTTCAACCGGAATTGTTCCAATGTTGCGCGTGTTTAATAGCACAGCGCGATATGTTGATCAAGGCGGACGTCGTAATGGCAGTTTTGCAATTTATTTGGAACCGTGGCATGCAGACATTTGCGAGTTTTTAGAGTTGAAAAAGAACCACGGCGACGAGGAACTGAAAGCGCGCGACTTGTTTTATGCGCTGTGGATTCCGGATTTATTCATGAGAAAAGTAAAAGCAAATGAGGAATGGTGCTTGTTTTCTCCAAGCGAATGCCCCGGTCTTTCAGACATGTGCGGAAACGATTTTGATTCCTTGTATCATCATTATGAGAGCGAGAAACGGGAGAAGACGAAGATAAAAGCCAGAGATTTGTGGTTTAAAATCCTGGATAGTCAAATGGAAACGGGAACGCCGTATTTATTGTATAAAGATGCATGCAATAAGAAATCAAACCAGCAGAATTTGGGAGTCATAAAGAGTTCAAATCTTTGCACGGAGATCGTTCAATATTCTGATGATACTGAGACCGCGGTCTGCAATTTGGCGAGCATTGCTTTGAACAAATTTGTGAAACCTGCGACCATAGATTCCAACGGTGTGCCTTGTTATGATTTTGAAGCACTGCATGCGGTAACGAAAGTCGTAACCTATAATTTGAATCGAATTATTGACATTAATTATTATCCTACTGAGAAAACAAGGAAGAGTAACTTGCGTCATCGTCCAATCGGAATAGGAGTGCAAGGGCTGGCCGATGTGTTTATGATGATGAATTATGCATTTGCTGATAATAAAGCGAAAGAACTGAATAAACAAATATTTGAAACCATATATCACGCAGCACTAGAGTCGTCGTTGGAACTTGCGAAATTGCACGGACCATATGAAACATTTAAAGGGTCGCCTACATCTGATGGTGTTTTACAATTTGACATGTGGGAATACGATCCTGGAAATGCGCGATATGACTGGACCGCGCTAAAAGCATCCATAATTGAACACGGACTTCGAAACTCGTTACTGGTTGCACCCATGCCAACTGCGAGCACGTCACAAATTCTCGGAAACAATGAAGCGTTTGAACCGATTACGAGTAATATTTATACAAGAAGAACATTAGCGGGTGAATTTATAGTGATGAACAAGTACTTGATGCGCGAACTTATTGATATGGGACTTTGGAACGAGCGGTTAAAGAATAATATTATTGCCAATCGCGGAAGCATACAACATTTGACGCAGTTGAGCGAGCATGTGCGCAACAAATACAAAACGGTCTGGGAGATACCGATGAAGGATGTGATTGACATGTCGGCGGATCGAGCGGTATTCATTTGCCAAAGTCAGAGTTTGAATTTGTGGATGGAGGAACCGAACTACAAGTCACTTACGTCGATGCATTTTTATGCTTGGACAAAGGGACTAAAAACGGGGCTTTATTATTTGCGAAGGAAACCCAAGCATCAAGCACAGCAGTTTACAATTGAGCCGCCGACTTTAGCGTCAACAAATGCGGAAAACCGTGATGAAAAGAATTCTAACCTTCAATTTCTTCAGGATGAAGAAGAGGATACATGCACAATGTGCTCGTCATAACATGATTTTTATTAAAAAAGATATAAATATGGCATATTTTGGTATTTTGGTAATATTATTTTTTAATAAAATAATTATATCAATATAATAATATATTATATTGGTATACAATGAAAATCAAAGAAAAAAATCAAAAAAAAAACAATAGAGGGTTTTTTACAAATACTATTTTAAAGATCTATAAACAAAAAGAGAATTACTCGCATATTCATACACACGTTCCAAGCGAATTCGTTCCATCCTATAAAATATTATTAAAATTAATAAGTGAAATGTGGGATAATAATATAGAATTAGAAGGTTTTAAATTTTTAAAAAAATGTAATAAGTTGCAATTTTATCAAAATATCAAAACACCAAAAATTATACTTGTTGGTTTACAAGATACAGATTTTACTTCTGCATACGATATTTATACGATAGTCATTCGAACCGCGATGTTTAGAAGTAGTGTAACAAAATTAAAACGGTATAATGAATGCGTAAATGATATTATAGAGTTTCAAAAAAAATATCCTACTAGTGACTATTATTATATTGGAACAGGGTTATCGGTTGCCGGGGCTGTTTCTGATTTATTTTTAGAAAATGGATATTTACATGAATCGGTTACATTTAATCCTTTGGTAGAGCCCAAATTTATGAATCAAAGTGACATTAAAAATTATCGTATTTATTTGGATGAAGATGTTTGCTATTTATTATGTGGACAATACACATGTAATACAAAAATATATAGTATAAATCCTAAAAAAAAACTATTCATAAATCCCATTAAAGAGTATAATCATTTATATCATCTTCATACACTTAATAATAAACGAAGTAACTCGCTTCCGCATTTAAAAAAAATATTATTAAAAGAAGAAAAAAATAAGGATAAAAATAAAAAGATTGACGCAGATGTAGAGAGAGATATATAACTAACTTTTAATTTCATTTATTATTCCATTACATCTCTACACATTGGACATGTATTTTTATTTTGAGCAACCCACTTTGATAAACAATTTACATGAAAAATATGGTTGCATTTTATTTTTATAATTTGTTGTTGTTCTTGTTGTTCTTGTTGTTCTTGTTGTTCTTGTTGTTCTTGTTGTTCTTGTTGTTCTAAATCATTATGATGACATAAACATATTGAACAACAAGCGTCTGTGTATTCATGAGCATTTTTTTCTATTATTGTAAATTTTATTCTATTTCTCTCTAGTACTACATCTGGTGAAATATTTTCAATATTTGTTTGTAAATCATTATAGTCATTTAAAAAATAATTGTATTCATTAAACATTTGTAATATGGTATTATATAACGCGCCTTCATCATTATACATATTTATGTAAATATTATAAATATAGAAAAAATGATAGTAGTTAAAGTCCATACTATTTAAATTCACATTATTACTGAATTCGTTATATAACTCGACTAATAAATTTTCTATTAAAGTCGCATTCGTTTCATTCGTATTATTATAGTTATTATAGTTATAGTGCGTATTGTCAGTGTTGGTGTTGGTGTTGGTGTTGGTATTCATTTTTATTAATATAATGCAATATTAAAAAAAAATATAAAAATATTATGTTATGATAGTTGCGTAATACTAAAATAAATATGTTTATCTACGTCATAACAATGTGCAAAATTCTCGATACATTCTTCGAAATTGACGACTTTCTCTCGACAAGTCATATTTTAACACTAATTCACAATAACAACGAAGACAAATGAGAACATCCACTTTTGAGTTGTGTGCATTATGAGGTTTAATTCGGAATAAATGCTGATGTAATTCCAATAGTGTCGGATATTTGTAATAGATTGATCCATCTTTTCGAAGCATTTTTATTTTACAAACGTCAACCGAGTTGAGCATGGTGCAAAACTCTTTTCCGAAATGTAGTTGAATGATTGAGTCATCGCTTTTGTCAAAACCTTTGTTTCGAATAGACTCAACAATCAATAAGCGTTTATCGAACGACAAGTTGTGTCCTATCGCACAGTGAGAATTTCGGAGAGCGTATTTGAATGCATACAATGCTTCGGTAATTGGTATTCCACATTTTTCGATAATTTCTCTTGTGATCCCGTGAATTTCAACACTTTTAGGAGTTAATTCAACATGTTCTCCAATTTTTATAATTTCATCATATTCTTGAACCACTTCTTTTTTTTCAGTATCGTACATCATAAAACTTAGTTGAACAATGTGTGGCCATTTATTTGTTTCATAAATGGAAGTGTTTCGTCCTTCAGGTAAACCGGTTGTCTCTGTATCAAAACATAAAAGCAGCATTCTCGTATATTACCTAAAGTGACTTTGGTCTTATAGTGGTTATATATTCTATGTTGTATTTTTCAATTTTAATTAAATAAATACTTTTAATAAGAAAATACTTTTAATAAGAATGATTTTTAACAAACAATATTTAAATTACAAATTATTTTTTCCCAATAAATATATATTCATAAATATATATATCTAATAAACCAGTAATTAAAAAATGAAAATGGATGGTGTTCATATTTTTATCATACTTATGTTGGCTTTAATGTGTTCTTCATGTTTAGGAAGTTTTATGCGTGAAGGTTATGAAAATAGTAATGATAACAAGTATCCGAAGGTTGAACAAGACCAATTGTTGAATCCTGATCCAAATGAAGACAATTCAAAAATTAAAAATCAACATTTTTCAAATTATGATGACATGTATAGAAATTTAGACCAAGAAACAATTGAGTATTCGGATTCAAAACTTGCAAAAGGTAAAAAAATTGGACCACATCGTAGTAAGGAAGATTATAATGATGATGACAATGAAGACAACAATATAAATAGTTATGGAAATGTAAACAAGTATCCAAACGTTGAAAATGATAATATTTTATCAGCTGGAAGGGGGGGGCGCGGTTCTAATTCTAATTACGTGTCGCGTTCTCAAATTCCACCCGGTGACGAAGATTTGTATATTTTGAAATCTCAAGTGGTTCCACCCGTTTGTCCGGCGTGTCCTCCCGTTATGGCATGTCCAAGCGGCGAAAACAAAAAATGCCCGCCCTGTCCGCCGTGCGCACGGTGTCCAGAACCAGCATTTGAATGCAAGAAAGTTCCAAACTACTCCGGACAAAATGACACTTATTTACCGCAACCTGTAATGTCGGACTTTAGTCAGTTTGGATTATAGAGTTCCATGGTAAAAGTAAAATAATAAAAATTTTTATTATAATAATTTTTATTCATTTATAATAAAATTTTTTATTATTTATTATTTATTTATATCATTAATATAAGGAGAACGGGAACAATAAGGATAAATAGAATAGTTTAATCATTTAATCATGAATAAAAATAAAAAAATAAAGAAATCATTAAAATCGTTTAAAAAAAAATATAATAACAACATTAAAAATGGGTTAAAAAGAGAAATAAATGGTTGGAAATGTATTACAATTAGAGGTGCTCCGTATGCTCGCGGATATGCTCATGGGCAACTTCTTAAAACAGAAATAGAGGAAATACGCGGCATGTTGAAATACAGTTTGTATGAAGATTATGGGCGACCCTTTGAAACATTCATTGAAATGTCAAATGATTTTTTCAAACCACAAATCAAAATGAATTTTCCAGAGTTGTATGAAGAAATAGAGGGAATTGCAAAAGGGTCGGGTCAGTCCGCTGATTTCATTGTAATGTGGAATTGTTTTGTTAGTTTGGACTATTTGTATGCGTCTTTGTCGCAAGTGTTGGAAGATCGAAACGACAAAGCATTGAATGAAAAATATGAAAAATTGCTGGACATTCGTATTGAAGGGTTGAAATCGTGGTCATATGGGTCTTCTCAGCTCTCAAAAATAAGCGGAGAAGGTGGTGGTAAAGTCATGCGAAGAAATAACTGGAAAGGCGCCGATGATCGCTGTTCTTCTTTTATTGCGGTCGGTTCGTACACAAAAGACGGTAAAATTGTCTGCGCTCACAATACATTTGATAATTTTATCGACGGTCAATACTTCAATATAATTATAACAATTGTACCGTCGAGCGGCCATCGCATGATGTTTCAAGGGGCGCCAGGTTATATATTTAGCGGCACCGATTTTTTCACGTGCAGTAGTGGTATTTTTGGAACAGAAACAACTCTAGGCGGATTCAACGCGTATGAAAACAAGGATCCGATTTGTTGCAGGATTCGACATGCCATGCAATACGGAAACACGCTTGATGACTATGTGTCGCATTTAACGAAAAATAATTCTGGAGATTATGCATCCACGTGGTACTTGGGTGACACCAACACGAACGAAATTATGAGGATCGAACTTGGTCTTAAATATGCGCCAGTCGAGAGAACAAAAAATGGATATTTTATTGGGTTTAACGCCGCATACGATCCCCGCATACGAAACCTGGAAAGTGTGAACAGCGGATATGATGACATTCGACGACATCAGGGTGCGCGACGCGTTCGGTTAGAACAGCTCATGCGAGAACACAAGGGTGCAATTGACGAGCATGTGGCAAAACAAATTATAGCTGACCATTATGACGTGTATTTGAATAAAATCAATTTATGTTCGCGCACGGTTTGTTCGCATTATGAGCTGGATGACCGCGCATTCATGTCGCAAGCCGACCGTCCCAAACCTTATGCACCGCGAGGAGCTGTAGACGGTAAAGTGATTACTAGTGACTTGGCGCGTGAACTAAAATTCGCAGGAATTTGGGGATCATCGTGCGGAACGCCATTTTATAAGGACGAATTTTGTGAACGAAATTTACAGTGGGAATCTTTAAAACCGTACTTGCATGACAGAATTTCTCAACCATGGACTACATTTGAATCAACAGTTCCATTGTTTCATCATCGTCGTCAAAAAAGTGTAAGAAAAAGTGTAAGAAAAAGTGTAAGAAAAAGTGTAAGAAAAAGTGTAAGAAAAAGTGTAAGAAAAAGTATAAATGAAAAATAAAAAAACAATATATTTATTTATTTTATAAAATTTATTTTATAAAATAAATATAAAGGATGGCGTTTTCAGTTAGTGATATACGTAATATAATTAAAAGATATATTTTAAGATATCAATTAAATCGTATTTACAAAAATAAAGAAAAATATTCTAATGATGATAAAAATGTACTATTAGCGTATCAGAATAATAAAAAAGATGTTTTTAAAACGGGTGAATTATATTCTGAACTATATGATTTTTCTAGATTACTAGTAGATGCAGATGTATATGAGAAAGAAAAAAATATTTATAACAAATGTAAACTTGTTAGAGATGAATACATGTTAATCTTGAAAATCAATAGAAATAATGTAAGCTCAAACAATATATTCAAATATTATCCAATTAACGTGTCAAAAAACATGAACTTATTAGCAGAATACGTTTCTAATACAATATATTGTCAATGTTTAGAAGAAGGCGAAGATGATTTTAAAGATAATTTAATTATCAAATTAGATTCTAAATCGTCAAACAACGACATAAATATATTGCGAAATTTTATTAAAAAAGAAAATGGTTTTAAAAATCTTATTCTAATATTTGATTATGACAAAACTAAACGAATAAATTTTTTGTCTTTAAAGGGAATACAATATGAGAATACAGGAAAGATTATAAATGCAACACATGATGAATGGTTAAATATAGTTCAGAATGCTTATATGCAATTACTTCTTATTCATACACAATTTCACGCGCTTTGGCATTTATTTACTGCGTATATAGTTAATATGGCTAAATGCCGTCTTACAAATAAAGACAATGAATTATTAAAAATATTTGAAATATCTGATGATGAATCAACGAGTGATAATATTTTTTTAAAAGCTTTAGAGGCGAAAGAACTACTTCTTAAAACATCAGTTTTATTCGGTGTAGCATTATATAATAATCCAAAGTATATTCAATTTGTAAATAACTGGATCAATAATTTTATAAAAGATTTCGACATTGATACGTATTATAAAAAATATATAACGAGAAATTTAGACACAGATAATCATACATGGATTATGGGTTTTGAAGAAAATTTACATGAAATTAAACAATATACGAATGCTATTATGAATAAAACGAATACAAAAAATATGGATATAAGTAAATATAATATATTATCAAATGAATATAATAAGAATGATGTGATAAACTATTCTACAGAAAAACTACTTCAGATATTACTACTAGTTGGAGGATTATTGCATTCTCAAACATTTGTATATCAAAAAACTGTTTTTACTGATATAATTAACTTTGATTCACAGATTAAATATTTAATTTATATCTTTACAGTTACTTATTCTCCGAATTTTAATGTTTATGGTGACTTGAAATTATATACCGGTAACAAATATAAAAAAGAATATAAAAATTTTAACGAAAAAGTTGTTTTACTAAAACAAAAAATAGTAAAAGAGGAACAAGAAAATAAAATATTTAGATCATTTGTTTATGCTTCGAAAGATGTGAATGAAAAATATATGACAATATTTACTCAACAAACTGTTGTTTAGGAATAAAAAACCTTTTAACTTCAAACGTGCATTTTAATTAAAATTTATAATAATTATAACAAACGCAATTATTATAAAATATTTATAAATATTATATTTATATTTATAATATATTTATAAAAAACTTATTAGTATAATATAATAAATAAAATACATAAAATATATAAAATTTAATAGATAAGAAAATATAAAAATGTCTTTTAGTTTTCCATCCTATTCTTCATCTCCCAGTAACAGCGGTTTTTTTTCAAATTCGTCGTCGTCGTCGTCTTCATCATCTGGATCTTCTCCGTCGTATTTTTCCAGATTCACTTCTTCATTTGGTTCATCATCTGATGTATCTGGTAGTAAAGATTTTCTGGAATCAAATACACTTATTGCAAAAACTGCATTCTTGATGCTGGTAATTATTTTATTTTTTATCCTTTTACGCATTTGCATTTCTCTCTTGTCGTGGTTGTTAGCCCCTAGCCAGAATATGACGCTTGTATCTGGAATCGCTGATGCAACACAGCCCATTATAATCAGCCAAGATCCGTCATCACAATCGTCAATGCCAATCATTCGTTCCGTCAACGAAACGGAAGGAATGGAATTCACATGGTCCATTTGGGTGTTTCTTAAACCTGTGACATCGAGTTCAACTGCTGCAAATTTTTCGCATATTTTTAGTAAAGGCGTCTTCAACTCCGGTTCTTTAAACGGTAATTGTACTCCTTTTTCAAATAATGCTCCCGGTCTTTATTTAAGTAATGCAAACACGCTCACGGTTGTAATGGATTCAACAACAACGCCCGGTTGCAAAACTGATACAAATACTCCGATTACAATTGATAACATGCCGATTAATAAATGGTTTAATGTTGTCATTCGACTCACAAACAATAATCTGGATGTTTATATTAATGGGCGTTTGACCGAGAGAAAAACATTTACAGACGGCGTTCCAAATCAGAACTATGATGACGTCTACATTTGCCAAAATGGTGGATTTAATGGCTACATTGCCGACTTGAAATATTACAATTCATCGATTGGAACATCTGAAATCAATTCAATTGTTTCAAGCGGTCCGAATACAAGCATCAACATGTCAACTTTGAAGAACAATATGCCGCCATACTTGTCGGGTAATTGGTACGATGAAAAAGTTACTTTTCAGATTGAAGATAAGTGACCGCATGTTTCAATCCTACATTCCGTTATGATCGGATTCGGATAACCAACCATTTTAATTCAAACTTGCTTGTTATTTATGGAATCATATGCAGTAAAAACATAATTAAATCATTAATTATTTTTTTTTTGATTCTAAATCTTTATTATTATATTTTATCTTATAATATTATTAAAATTAGATAAATTTGTTTCCAAAAAATACTCATAATTATTGTAATTTTTATTATCTTCTAAACTTGTTAAGATACCCTCTAGTATATTAGACTTCTTATATTTAATACCATTTATTTTATATACATCTGCTATAGTTTCATTTATAATAAAAGTTTGTTTAAAACCAATTCCAATATTTATAGAACTAGTAGTTTTATTTTGAAAATATTTATGATTATAAGTTTCATCAATTAAAGGTAAAATATATTTGCATTGATTTATTATTTCAAAATATTTAATATATTCTGTTGCATCATATACAAATTCAAAATAACTTTTTATATTGTTATTGTTTATTCTTTGAAGAAAATCATTACCGTCTAGTTTTACAGGATAGTCTTTATTTGTGAATTGTGAAAATCTACCTAATATAATAAATTTAACTCTATCGCTTAAAATGTGTCTTTGTTTTAATTCTAAACAACAGTTAATTAAAGATAGATAATTTCTTCTTTTATATTCTAAATTTCCCTGAATTAAATAATAGTTTTGTTTACGTAAATTATAATCAAAATTTCCAAAATATATTGGATAAATTGATATTAAATTATTATTTAATTTTAATATATGTTCACCTAATACAATTTCTTTAATTTTATGATCCCCGTACTTATAATAAGTATAATTATGTCTAATTATTAATTTATTTGGTATATTTAAATTTAAAAAATCATTTATCCATAAGTTTGTTTCACCAGATCCTAAAATACTTATATCATATTTATTTTTTTTGATTTCTTTTTCTAAATTATCAATTGATTTTACTTCAAAATTATTAAAATTATTGCGATCTATATAATAAAATACATTATTATTAAGATTATCATTCAATAAAAATATATCTATTTTAATATTATTAATTTTTGCTAAATAAACAAAAATTGGAATAATTTCTTGGTGTACTTTATTATATTCTATATAAGCAATTTTTTTTGAAAACATTTTTATTATCAATAATATATTATAAATTATTGATAATAAAAATGTTTTCAAAAAAATAATTCTATCTCTAACAACTATCTATACCATCGAGACTTATTACTACTGTGTTTTACACGTCGCTTAGCTATGACGACCAGCTTCTCTAAAGCTGGTAAATTGGAATGATATGCCGGCGGTAGGTTTCGATCCTACGTCCTCCCCGTTATGAGCGGATAACCATCTCTAATTCGGACTTATTCAGTCATGGTGCAAGAGACGGGTTTTTAGGCGCTCTTCCTCTGAGCTACGCCGGCTTAGTTGCTCTAGTGCCTTGATGCACCGGTGCGATGTGATGCGATATACGGGAACTAGGGATTGAACCTAGGACCTCGGAGTTATGAGCCCCGCGCGCTTCCTCTGCGCCATCCCCGTTTATATGTATTCCCCCGACACGTTTCGATCGTGTGACCTCCGGCTCATAAGGCGATAACCATCTTCAATTTCGGACATTTGCACGTCTTGTTGGCAGACGACGGTGTTTTACGGCGCGCTTCCTCTGCGCTACAGGGGATTGTGGTTGCTCAAATTTTGCGTCGCTTGCGCTATGACGAGTAGTTTCTGTAAAGCTACTAAAGGATTAGATACCGGCAACAGGTTTCGATCCTGTGACCTTCCGCTTATAAGGCGATAACCATCTTCAAATTCGGACATTTGCGTGTCTTGTTGATAGAGGACGGTGTTTTAGACGCTCTGCCGCTGAGCTATACCGGTAAATACTCAAGTTTTACGTCGCTTGCGCTATGACGAGTAGTTTCTGTAAAGCTACTAAAGTGTAATGATACCGGCAACTCGTTTCGATCGAGTGACCTCGGAGTTATGAGCCCCGCGCGCTGCCCCTGCGCCATGCCGGTTATAAATGCTCAAGTTTTACGTCGCTTGCGCTATGACGAGTAGCTTCTGTAAAGCTACTAAAGGAATTTATATATCCCTACAATTTTTTGTTGATTTTTGTCTGTTTGTTTGAAGGGAAAATTCACAGTGACTATTTCAGGATTCGAACATTGGATTGTCTCGTGTGTTTGTTCGAATCGCGGATTACCCACTAGGCTATGCGCCTCTGCTATAATCACTGCTTGGAATGAATGTATCAAAATCCATATATAAAGGTAGCAGGCAAGATAAATTAGCGCCGTCTATTATTTTTTGTTTTTTTCAATGCACTCGTATTTCCATTTTTTGATGTTGATCTTCGTTTTTTTAAAGCATCACTTGAACCCCTTTTTAATTTTTTTATTATTGTCGGTTGAACATCAATATTTGAATTCTCTCTAGATTCGGTAGAGGAACCTGATTTCATTTCAACGTCACTGCCTTCACCTCCATTCTCATTTTCTTCTAAAGATATGTTATTTCCCATTTTCTATAATTATTTTTAAAATTTTTATAAAATATCAAAATAAATTTTACTTCAATTTTAAACTAATTTTATTTTTGAAATGGTTGTGGTTGGGGTGGTTCGGGTCCATAATATTGCGGCCATTTTGTTCCTCCGGAACTATACGTTCTTGTTACTTTATAGTTATACAATGGAACTGTCGGATTGTAACAAAGCCTTTGAATTCTTCCGGGAACGTCGGCATCACTCGTTAAAGAACAACTTACATTATTGTTATTACAAACGAGAACGTCTCCTACTCTTTGCAATGTACTTGTATTCGGATTTGTATACGTGTCGGTTTGCGCTGCCCAACATCGCTTTCGACTCGTGAGCCAACGATTACTTGCGGCACTGGCATACTGTTGTTTTTTTGTAATGTTGCTGCTATTCGCCTTGTATTTTAAAATTTCAGCTTTTCTTCGCTCATCCAATTTGACAAAATCGGTGGAACATTGCGCTTGGCCAGTAGGGCACGGACACACGTAACCAAATCTCGACCACAAACGCGTTGGGTTCGGATTATATGCGGTTTGTGTATAGTAGTTGAAAATGCAACAGCTTGTTTTACACTTATTCACATTTGAATTGGTTGACATTTTTATTATACATATACATTATACGTATATTATATTATATTTTTAACAGTGAGTAATTACTTGCTCATCATCTTGTATTTTATCCAAATCAATCATTATTTTTTCTACTTTCGAATCCAAGACTTTACAAATAAAATAACTAAATGTGCTACCATTTAATTTTTTAAAATTAAAATTACCAATAAATTTATTGTTACATGTATTTGCAACTAATAATTCAATGACTGCATTCATTTCTCTGTCGTCATACATTTTATCTAATGTAGTGTAGTGATATTTTTCATTTTGTAAGTACTCGAACACGTCATTTATTTTTGAATCTGTTAGTATAATTGTTAACTCTTCCTTATCAATATATTTTTTTAATACGTCAATATATTTTTTTTCAATCATATTTTTAAAATTTAATTGTGTCATATTATTCACTCCTGACCAGTAACGAATAGCATCACTCTCTAAACGTAAATGCATTACGTTTATTTTATTTGTTGAAAATTTTTTCATGTTATAAATATTCTGTATTTGTGATTGTGATTGTATTATCAATTTATCATTGAAAACAATATGAATTAATATATCTTCAAAAATATCTTTATTGTATGTGTTAATCCATGAAAATGTTGATACATATTCAGAATTTTCATAATCAATAATCAAATCATTTTTTAAATTTTCTGGATATCTTTCATTAATATTGTATCCATATATACTATAATTCATGATTAATTCTTTATAAAAATTTGGACAAGGGTCTCCATAAAAAGAATTGAATTGTGTATCCTTTTTTATACGAAGAGGATAGTTATAACAATTTAAATAATAATATTTATTATCTATTCCATATTTAATATAATTAAATTTAAAGTCATTCATATATTTGTCGACAATTATTACACCATATTTTAAATATAAATAATTATTTATAACTGAAATATTTAATATTTCTGATATCTTGGTGTATTTTTTTTTAGAGAAATCATTTAAAAAATAATCTACAAATACAATCTTGTCTCCGTTTATAATGGCTAATAATATACCACTTATTAATGAAAATATTTGATTTGTAAATCCAGATAGATCCAATGCCAGTTTTACATATATCATATTTTTTTACTTTATAAATATCATTTAAATATATAATGTTTAAATATTTAAATATATATAAGTAAATTAAGTATATCATGTTAAACATTAGTTACCTTGTCCCTCTCGTTTGTTTTTGGAACACAATTACAAATGAAATATCAAAATATAAACAAGAAGTAGTATCCAATAATATCGTTAGTTTAATTCATTGTCTATTATTTATAGTTCATCATAATTATGATTATAACATAGATTATGCGGTGCACATGAGTATTGGATATTATACACATGATTTGTTGTACATTATTTCGTGTATTTATAAATTAAAGTCGAAAGATGAATTTAAACGACGATTTCCTTTTATTATTCACCATTTTATTGCAATTTATTTGTTGAATGCATCCATTTCAAGATCAGAAGAAAGTAAGTATCATTTATTATATGGTTATAACATTCTTGAAACATCGAATATTATGTTGTATGTTTCCTATCATTTACATAAAGAGTATGCAAATTATTTTCATTTGAATATTATATCTGAGTTTTTTCAAATGTTATGGTATTCTTATTTTAGAGTTATTAAACTTTCTTTATTTACACTTGTGAATAAAAATCATTTTTATAATTTTCGTTACACGACTCAATTTGTTATTATAACGTTGTACTTTATGAGTATAGTATGGAGTTATAAATTAATAAAAAAAACTATTAAGAATTTCAATATATTGAAAGAATTGTATGGATGTTCCAAATTGAAACAATCCTAAATACATAAATACAATAAAAACAGAATTCTCTCCGTATTTATGTTTATATTTATGTTTATATACTATCTATCTATGTGGTTTACGACGTGTTTGAACTTTTCTGGGACAGTCCGATTTCAATAACGGCGATGACAGTGATCGAGTTATGAGCGCAGTCCCCGTTGCAACACATATAATGACATTTTTTGTCTCACTTAATGTCACTTCTACACCAGAGATCATGGCAACTCCTGGATACGCGACCATTGCATTTTTTATAAGTTCATCAATTGCGTCATTGTATACATCGTCCACTTTTTTATTAATTGCATTATTTTTCCCACCAAAAAGTGATGATAAGTTGCCAATAATATTCCTGAATAATGAAACGCCATGAACATTCAATCCTCGAACGATTCCCAGTGGTTTATATTTATTTACATCATACGATGTAAGCGTTGATAAAATAATATTTGACTTTTCTGACATTTATATTATTTTATGTAAAGTTGTTTATTTATTTTGCTGTATAAAATATAGTATATATGTATATATAATAAATATATATTATACAATATAAAAAAATGAGTGCAATAATGTAATAAATGTCGTGTATAATACATGAAATAATGATTTAAATATATTTTTTTATATTTTACTAAAAATAAGGTTACGGTTATATTACATTCAATGCATAATAATAAAACGATTTGTCTGAATATGATTGTAAAGAATGAGGCTCATATAATTGCTTCAACACTTGAAAATCTTTGTCACTATATAGATTTTGATTACTGGGTAATTGTTGATACAGGTTCGACCGATAATACAAAACAAATAATTTCTGATTTTTTCAAAGCTAAAAATATAAATGGAGAGTTGCATGAAACAGGGTGGAAAAATTTTGGATTTAATAGAAGTGATGCATTATCAAAGGCGTTTAATAAAACGGATTACTTGTTGATTTTTGATGCAGACGATCGAATCATTGGAGAATTTGTTTTACCGAAAGAGTTGAACGTTGACGGATACCATCTGAAATTTGGTGATAATTTTTCATACGTTCGACTTTTACTCGTAAATAATAGATTACACTGGAAATTTATGGGTGTATTGCATGAATATATTATTTGCACGAATGAAAACTACAGCTGCAAATTTGAAAACATTGAAGGAAATTATCATCTTATTTCGGGTAAATCTGGCGCGAGAAGTAACAACCCAAATAAATATCGAGATGATGCGCTAACTCTCGAAAAGGCGTATGATGACGCGGTAAAACTAAAAGATGATATTATGGTTCGATATTCTTTCTACTGTGCTCAAAGTTATAAAGATGCGGGAAATGCTACAAAGTCGATTGAATGGTATAAAAAAAGAATTAGCCATGGTGGGTGGAATCAAGAAGTGTATTATTCTTATGTGACAATTGGTCAACTCTATAAAGAAAGTAATAATATGGAGGCCGCTTTTTACTATTGGGCTTTATCTTTCGATGCAGATCCGGAGAGATGTGAAGGAATTTATTATATCATTAAACATTGTCGCGAAAAAGGAAAATTTCAGTTGGCTTATCATTATTATAATTGGATTGAGAAGAATAAAACGCGCAATCTTCTTGATAAACTTTTTGTCATGGAAGATATTTATAAATATTTACTGGATTATGAATTTACAATAATCGCTTGTTATGTAAATCAACACAACCTTGCTATTTCGTCTTTTCACACCCTTTTTAGATACGAAAATGCATTGAATATTTCACTAAAAGAAAATATTGTTTATAATCTTCAGTTTTATCTTGATTTTATTGATTGTATCGCTGAAAATCTAACATTTTTTTATGATTACCTTGCATTCGTAAAACAAATTTACTTGGAAACTGGAAATTTAAAAAAACACATTGTTGATATTACTGACAAGATGAAAGATAAATTTACGCCACTTTTAACTCATTACGACTCTTCTAAAATTCTTTCTTTAAAAAGCGTAGATAATGTTGAACATCATCATCATGATGTAATTCTTACGATGACTTCATGTAAAAGATTTGATTTATTTCAAAAAACTGTGAATTCTTTTATAAATAATTGTAACGACGTTAATAAAATTACGCATTTTTTTTGTGTGGATGACAATTCTTCCGATGAAGACAGAGAACAAATGATGAAAATGTATCCATTTTTTGATTTTTATTTTAAAAATGTTCATGAAAAGGGTCATAGACAAAGTATGAATATTATTTGGGACAAGTTAAATGAATTCAAACCGAGGTTTTATTTGCATCTGGAAGATGACTGGTTATTTATAAATAAATGTAATTATGTTACAGATTCCGTTTCTTTCCTTGATAAATATGAATCCGATGGAATTCATCAAATACTGTTCAATAAGAATTACGCCGAAGTTATAAGTCATTATAATATGGTTGGTGGCAAAGTCATAGGGAGCGCGATAGAGAACATGAATAATACGTTTAAACTTCACATAAAAGATGAACCAAATTTGTGTGGATCGAATTGTGCATACTGGCCTCATTTTAGTTTTAGACCTTCGATTATTCGAACGAGTGCTGTTCTTTCGCTAGGAAATTTTGACTCTCCAAATACATTTTTTGAGAGAGACTATGCGGACAGATATTTTGATTCGGGGTACACGTCTGCATATTTTAACGAAGTTAATAGCATTCATATTGGAAAACTTACATCTGAAACTCAAGCGGATAAAAAAAATGCGTACCAATTAAATAACGAAGAACAATTTTTTAATTCCAAAAATGAAGACACAGAAACTTATAACACAAATAACATTCCAATGCGAATTATTAATTTAGAGCGACGACAAGATCGAAAAATCAAAACAACCCAACAGCTAAATGATGCCGGAATGGAACAAAGCGAATATCGGTTTATTACAGCTACAGATGGTTCAACACTTGTTCCAACGGTTGAGATGAAAAATTTGTTTGCAGGAAATGATTTTGGAGATCGTAGAGGCGTTATCGGTTGCGCCATTACTCACTATAATTTATGGAAACAGTTGTTAAATTCAAATGATGCATATTATTTGATAATGGAGGATGATATTGTATTATGTCCAAATTTTAAAAACAGATTTCAGGTTATGTTGAAATCGGGTATATTTTCTACGAAAGATACAATCTTTTTGGGGTATCACATGTTTTCGGAAAACAGAGAAAAGAATTTTCATATATATAATAATTTATCTACAAGTGAGGATGCAATAGTTCCATTAAATAAAAACTTATACATTGGCGGTTATTTTATGTATTCTATCAATAGAAATGGTGCCAAAAAAATGATAGACTATATTGATAAAAATGGTATCAAACATGGTATTGATTATTTAAATAAAATAATACCAAATCTAGAAAACTACGAATGCCAACCTCAACTTGTATTTTCTGAATGGAATGAAAATGGTAAGGAAATAGATTCAGATATTCAGAACATTTATGACAAAATAGATTTTACAACCGTATCAAATAATACTGTATATGTAACGGGAATAAGCGGACTGGGTAATAATTTATTTCAACTAGCAGTAGCTATTTATTATAAAGAAATGAATAAAGACAAGAATATCAATATTATTTTAGATGGTTCAAGCGATGTGTTACATAATGGCACTGGAAATAAATTTGGTAAAAATCGCCTTAGAATGTCATATTTAGATAGCATTCTAAGAAAATTTACTACTAGTAGTAGTTGTATACCAAAATGTGAATACGTTTTAGATAATGACTGTTTTTCTTTAAATAAAATAGATTTATCAAATAAGGAAAATATTAGTTTATTGATTTCGGGATACTGTCAAAATGTAGACTTATTTTTTAGTGTCGGCGAAAAATTATTGGACTATTTCAATTTAGACGACACTAATATTAAAAATCGATTATTACATAAATATAAATTTGATAGTGGTGCGATTAATATCATGTTGGGCATTAGAATTGGAATTGATGGAGGGTTTAAATATTCAAAGTTTACCAAGGCAACATATACAAGTATTCTAAATACTATCCGAAATACTATCAGTAACACTTATTCTTATAAAAAAATTAACGTATATGTATTGAGTGACATACAAGACGTTTCGTGTATGATTGAGGCATCGGATAAATATAATATAATTTATGTTGATGAAGATGATGTTGGCCAAATGTATCTTGGACTAATGTGTGACTATTTTATTTTAAGTGATTCTACATTCCATTGGTGGATCGCATTTTTAAAATGGTCAAAAGATAATTCTACTCACGTTTATGTATTTAATGATACTGATATAACAAACAGATGTTTATTAAATTCAAATTTAAGAAGGGAATGGAATTTTGTTGATATTGTTCCTGATAGTGATTTTGTATTTTTTAAAAATGTAGACTTTCATGGAAATGATGCTTTTTATAAATGTGCTTCGATTCCTGTATTGATGGATTGTGCAAAAAACGATGAAAATTGCATTGCTTTTAATACGCTAGGTTTTTTTAAACATAAAATCGATCTTAATAATTTGACACCATCTCCATATTTTAAAGACTGTGATGGCATTTATGTAAAAAAGGAATATTATGAAGCAAATAAAAATAAAGATGATGAAGATAATAATGAGAAAGATGATAATGATAACCGTTATATATTTATTGAAGGACTAGATCAAAAAGATTGTGATTTATACAGAAAAAGTAATATGACATTCGAAGAGATGAAGGTGGTGGCAGATAAAGATCCCAATTGTGTGTGTTTCAATACACTGGGATTTTTTAAGAGTGAAATATCTTGCTTGGCACCATCTCCTTATTTTTCAAAAAATGATAATAAATGTGGTTTATATGTTAAAGAAGAATACTATGATGATTACATTTCAAGAAAAAATGGTTATATGAATACGATACATAGCTCGGACGGCATTTATTGTTTTATTCACAGCTGCAATCTAAGGAATCATGATATTTTGGACGATATTTTGAGTCAGACAGAAAAAATGCAATTTCATGCTATATTCGTGATTAATATTGGAAATAAAATAAATAAAATATACAGAGAGAATGTATATGTAATAGATTATTCCGATAATATAAGTTTGTTTGAAATTCCAACAATTAATATACTGCACTCATTTTGTGTAAGAAATCCAGAATCAAAAGTATTATATCTGCATACGAAAGGCGTTTCTTATCATGTGTGCCCCCCATCAGTTGTTGACTGGAGAAACATGATGTTGTATTTTTTGATGAGTAATGATTGTATTAAACTTCTTGATAAATATGACATCGTTGGATGCAATTATTCGGAAATTCCATATCATCCGCATTTTAGCGGGAATTTTTGGTGGACAAGGGCATCCTATGTTGTTAAATTGAAACCGATAGAGACAAACGTGAAACATGACGCAGAATGGTGGATATTTTCTGATAACGAATCAAATCCATCGTATTATTCATTGCATAATTCAAATGTAAATCATTATCAGGAATTATATCCACTTGAAAAATATAAAGAAAATAAAATTAGAGTAAAAATGCTTTGCAATTGGTGCTCTTCTAAAGATTTGTGCAATGCGTGGTCAAACATGTGTCAGAGTGGATACACATGGAAAAATATTGAAATCACATGGGATGACTGTAACATTGACTACTGGGTTATTATAAATAAACCATGTGACAAGAGTTATTATGATCCGAAACGAACCATTGTATTTCAAATGGAACCCTGGGTAAATAATGAATTGCATTTGTGGGGTGTAAAAATGTGGGGTGAATGGGCAGAGCCAGATGAGAAAAAGTTTTTGGCAGTTAGAGGAAGAAATCAAAAATGTAATAATAATGCTTTTTGGGAATTAGAGTTAAAGTTGAATGAAATTATAAATTTAAAGGTAGAAAATAGAATTGATGATGTTGTATCATCCATGTGTAGTTCAAAATATTTTGATGAAGGGCATATTGCAAGAATTGATTTTTTGAAGTTTTTAGAACAAAAAGGAGATGTAAAGTTGGATATTTATAATTGGGACAACCAACATAATTTTAAGAATTATAGAGGATCAAGGAATCATTACGTGGATAAGAGTAAGGGATATACACCTTATAAATATTACTTTATGGTTGAAAACAACTATGAAGAAAATTTTATAACAGAAAAAATATGGGAACCCATTTTATGTGAAACTCTTGTATTTTATTATGGGTGTCCAAATGTTGCAGATTATATTGATCCAGAAGCATTTGTCCAATTGGACATGCACGATTTCGAAAAATCATATCAAATTATTAAACAGGCGATCGAAGAAGATTGGTGGAGTAAAAGAATAGAAGCGATTCGAAGAGAGAAGAAGAAGATTTTAGATGAGCTTGCTTTTTTTCCAGTGATTGAAAATATTATAAATAAAAATAATTATGTTAGAAATAGCGGTAAGGATAAGGATAAACATAAAACACTAGTTGATTTAGTTGATAACCACAGAACTGATAAAAATACAGCACACTCTTATTTAGATTTATATGAACAAAAACTTCATGACAAAAAATACAAAGCAAGAAATGTTTTAGAGATAGGAATTGGTCCATTTAAAAATTCAAATGGAGGTAGTATAAAATTGTGGCACGATTATTTTGTAAATGCCAATATTTATGCATTGGATGTTTTACACATGGATGATGTGTGGGATGACATCAAGTTCAATGATAGAATAAATCTTATTACATCAACAGACGCATACAATGAAGATTTTTTTAATAATTATTTTTTATATAAAAATTTAAAATTTGATTTTCTATTAGATGATGGTCCTCACACGATTGAAAGTATGAAACAATTTATAAAACTTTACACAAATATTATGACGGAAGACGGTATACTCATTATCGAGGATGTTAATAATATGGATTGGATTCAAGAGTTGACCAACGTTGTTCCAGAACACTTGCAAAAATATATAGAAGTGTATGATTTAAGATACGTGAAACAAAGATATGATGATATTGTGTTTGTAATTAACAAGAAAAAATAAATTTTTATTTATGTATTTTTATAAATAAATTAATAATCATTTGTTATATTTACTATTTAAATTATAACTATAATATAATTTAAATAGTAAAATAAATTATAAATTATGTGGCGTTGTTGCATGTATCCCTCATTTTTTAAATTTAAAAGGTTGGTTGAACACCAAGACCAATATCAAAACCAGCGCGAAATTGAAAATAACAACGATAATAATAATAATAATAATAATAGTATTTCACAACATGACGCTGTATCTATAACGAATAATCTGGAAGAATTTAAATTACTTTTTAGTACCCAAGAAAAAGCATGTTATGAACTTCGTTCAGAAAATACTATTTTAAAAATGAAACTAGAAGTAGCAAATAAAATGATTCAGGTTCAATCTAAAAAAATTAAATCACTGAAATTGAAAAAAAATAATTTAGAAATCGAGAATAATGTTTATAGAAATGTTTTATTCGGTTCATCATTATCATTGAATAATAATAATAATAATAATAATAATAATAATAGTAGTAATAATAGTACTAATAGCAGTAATAATAGCAGTAATAATAATTACAATAAATATATAAAAAATGAAGACCAAGAACAACCGTGTAATACTAATACGATGAATGCACATGTGCATGCGTACCCGCCTCCGCCACCCCCCCCTTTACCTCTTCCGCCACAAAAAAAGAAAGACATTGGAAACGTTCTAATGGATAATTTATTGGATGAACTTAAAAGTAAAATAAAATTAATCGATTAAAAAACAATATTTTCGTCAATCCATTTTTTAATTCGAATATTGATCGGATGTAACATCATGTTTAATCCATTTGCGTAATCTATATAATTTGTATCATCGCGCTGGATCTCAATGAACGTACTATAGATGATTCGAAATATTTCATCTGAATATAGGTCTGTAATTTTTATAAATATGGTATCCATATCAACGTCTGGAGAAGGAGATGTCGGTGTCGATGTCAACGAAGTCATGTAAACGGAATTCATTTCTTTTTTATTTAATTGTTTTTCATTTTCCGATTCTAGAGAGATAGAGTTGGATGAGGATGTTATGTTTAATACGTTATCAGTGTCAGTTCTTGCAATTTTATTTTTTTTCTCGTGAAAATTATTGTTTCTGTTGGTTTTAATAGTTTTATCATGCAAAGAATGCTCGGCAGCATTTGGTGATGGTGTGGATGATGATGAAATAAAATGGTTTGATTCCGGAACCGGATTCATATTAATGGATGATATGGCTGCTGCCACATGAGTGTGACTATGATTTGCTCCATCCAACATATTTTTATACATTTGAAGCGTGTGTAAAACATGCGTTTTATCGGTTTGATTGTACGTTCGAATCAAATTATTGATTCCATTTTTAGCCAAATAAATGAGTAACTCGAATAATTTTGCATGTTCCGCTTTTATATCCGTATAAAATTTTTTAAATCTACAAAAAATATTAAATAAATAAAATAAATCTTCTTGTGTGTCATTATTATACCATCGGGTCACGGATTGCGTATATGATGGCGCTTGAATATGTAAAATATTATTTTGTATTGTTAATTTTGATCCAATCGGAAAATAAGATAATAGCGCAATTTGAATGAGTGCTTGAAGTGGTTCAAGAATGGTTTCAAACCGTTCTTTTTTTTTACTTCCACTCACTGTTTTATATAAAAGTTGAAGTGTTGTTTGCATGCTAATTATGTTCATGATATATTTTTAAGTCGTCTTTTACTATAATTTAAATACTTAATACTTAATACTTATAGTAAATTAATTATTAGTTAATATTATTATTTATTTTTATTAAAATTTTATGAAAATAAATAATGTTTTTTTAATATGTTTTCATAATTCATTCTTCTGTATGAAACTTAATTCTATTTAGGTATCTCAATGTGAATGTGAATGTGAATGTGAATGTGAATGTGAGTGTGAATGTGAGTGTGAATGTGAGTGTGAGTGTGAATGTGAATGTGAATGTGAATGTGAATGTGAATGTGAATGTACATTTAAATACGGTGTTAAAAAAATATTTGTAGTTTTTATGTTTTTATGAAACTCTATGTTAAATTTTTCACACCATTTTATAGATTTTTGCATGTGTTTTTTTTTATAGTAATCAATTTTTTCAATACTTTTATTTGATATTAAATTTAATGTAGTAATAATGTTATCAATTTGTCTCTTTCCAATAATTATATTAATTTCCTCTAACTTAGAAATAAAACTGCGACTGCATTTGAAATTGAAAATAGTGTCAATGTATAAATTTAAATTTAAATTGTCAAAATTATCATATATTTTTTGAATAATATTTTCAATTCTTTGTTTATTTTCATTCAAGTTATACCCTTTACATATAATATATCTTTCAGAATTAGCGTACCTACTTGTTTGCGGTTTCATGATATATACATTTTTATATAAAGAAGAAAGTAAATACAAAACGTCAACTGTCGTGTTTGAAAATGTATCAAATACTTTCAAAATAAAATTCCCATTGTTCGACTGCATTGCTAAAGCATAAGCAACTTGTGCAATGACCAATTTTATCGCAGTATGTTCTTGGTTATTAAAATCTTCAGAAAAATCGATTCCTCCATCTCCTGTAACCAGGTTCATTTTATTTTTGTATTTTTTATAACAGTGTGTAAAATTTTCACGCGATAATAAATTTCCTGTTTCATCCAGCCCCTTTTCAATAGTCACGTTTGGATTTTCTTCAAGAAATTTTTTACTCTTTTTCCACCCAGGACATTTTGCATCATTATTCGTTAGCGTCATACCATAATATTCATCAGTTTTATTTTTTCTTAAATGTACCACAGCTTCAATAAACCCACCCGGCCCTTCCGCTAAATGAAAAGATCTAAATTTCTCATTGTCATGTTGATTGTTGTCTTTGTTATTTTCATCTCCTTCAACGCATGTTTCGGTGCATGTTTCGGTGCATGTTTCGGTGCATGTTTCGGTGCATGTTTCGGTGCATGTTTCGGTGCATGTTTCGGTGCATGTTTCATTTTTCTCAAAAAAAATATTTTTATTTTTTAATAATGTAAATGCATTTCGATAACGATCACTATCATCTTTACTCTCATCCATTTTATATTCAGTGCTATAACTATAACAACTATTTTTACAATGAACACCGCCATTGTATACAGAATCATAATAATAGTTGTCATGGACATACCATTCAATGTGTTTCATGTTGGTTAATGGGTGAATCGATAGATTCGAATTCGTTAATGTCATTTGTGTTGATGATAGATTATGAATATAGTCATCAAGTAAATTATTCAAGTCTACATCGCTTTCACTATTACACTCTTCGCCATCTTTACGACATAAATTAAAAATAGTAGACATTTCTATCATTTTATAAAAAGAACGCGATAATGGTGTCATCTTACTCACTTGTGTTTTGTATCCGGGAATGGTGGTGTGAATAAATTCATACGGGTTCATTATCTTTTTACAGTTATCCCATGCAAGATCGTTTTGCTCAATTTGAACTTTTACATCACACAGTGAGTTATAAAGTGAATGAGATATAATCATACTCGGATTCTTTGTCGTCATTTTAAAATCTATATCATCTTGATTCATGTCATCACATATATTATGTATTATTTTTGGTAATAAAAAAATACTCATATCGAATATAAAATTATTATTTTTTATTATAAGATCTAATGGTTATTCAGATATAGTGTCTATATTCTTTTATATTTTAATTATTTTATTCAAAATTATTTTTTTAATTTATTATGTTCTAGCTAGTATTTATGTTCATACGTTCATCATCAAGAAGGTGTTGTTTTTTTCAATGTTTTATTTTTTACAAATATAATTTTTTTTTTTGAAACCTTTTCTTCTTTTCCCTTTTCTTCTTTTCCCTTTTCTTCTTTTCCCTTTTCTTCTTCTACTTTTTCTTCTTCTACCTTTTCTTCTTCTACTTTTTCTTCTTCTACCTTTTCTTCTTTTAACCGTTCTGATGAAGGATTTACTTTTTGCCATACCCAATTTGGTTTATATCGTCCAGAAGTTGTCACGCGTGATATAATTCCCATAAATTCACCATCCTTTCTTTTCGTAACATGTTCTCTCATCATGTATTCGCCAATGTAATCGTAGCGAACGCTTTGAAACACAATATACCCTCCAACGCGAAGTCGAGTCCACAACACTTCAATCGATGCATATAAGAACTCGCTCAACCACATTTTTTCATTATTAAACATGTTGGTCGATTGTTTCTCTACTGTTTCATCATTGTACACTTCTTTCCCCCACATCGGAGGGCTAAACATGACAACATCTGCCCACTCTGGAGACAATTTATCAATTCCAACCGCATTCGGAAGACCATCCTCCAACATTTGCTGTTTTTCAGGCGAACCAAACATTTCAATCATTTTTTGAAATCCGGGTGTTGAAAGCGGATTTGGCTCTACACCAACATAAGTTGCATTCAACATAATCGCCGCCATCAAACGACTGCCATATCCTCCTGCTCCATCCAATATCTTTAAATTTGATAAATCTTCCAGTAACGGAAACAACAGCTTCCAGATAATAATATAAACAAATGTATTTTCCGCACTTGCCAAGTATACTTTTTTTTCTTTCCCGTCAATACTTGACATTTTCATATTAAATGTCTGTTCTTTTGGTTGGCTCACAATGATATCATGCAAATTCTGATCAGTGATTTCCAACGACTTGCGTCGTAAGGCGCGCACCGCCTTTTCTATAAGCGTTCCTTTCGTAAAATGTTCTTCCAGCGACGGCTCACCTTTGGCTATGCGCACCATAATTTTTGAAGGTTCCGTGAAGTAGTCCACGAGCAAGTAATCTTTATCTAATACAACATCATCCGGCGATTTAATAGAAACGAATTCTCCCCTGCTTTTATCGCCTTTACCTTCGATATTAAATTTCAAATTATCATTCGCCCCCACATACTCTCTTATAAATTTATTAACTTCCTCTGTTTCCTTTTTCCCAGTTAGTATGTCATATGGCGTATTTTGTATGTAATTCTCTTTTCTAAGCGTCGCAATCGAAGCATCTGCAATTTTACTTTTAATAAGATCAAATGCTGATTGCGCATCATCCTTCGTCCAAAATCGATCCACAAACGGAAACCCTTTTTCAATGATAGACACAACCCGATCATGCTCCGAATCATACTTTTCTTCACCCTCAAAGTCAACACTGAATAATGGTTCGATTGCACTCTTGTATATCCAATCCCAGAAGTCACTGCAAAAACGCTCGTACACTTCGGGCGCTTCTTTCTTCGAATCATTTACGCCGTAGTCATGTCGCGCATTAATTTCCAGCAGTTTTACGCTTATATCGCTCGTAACCATGAAATCGCATCCAAACACTTCAAACCCATATTTAGATTCGCGCGTGCTTGCAATATGTGGTTTATAAACGTCATATGCACACCGCAACACTTCTCGCATTTGTTGCATTATGCTTTTGGCCTCCTTGTCACTTATTCCCAGCTCTTTCGACTCCGGAAACAGTCGATTCTTTTTGGTCGACTTGAAATGCGTGTCGTGAATTTTTTTATTCATGTAATCCGCATCTTTATATGGCAGCTCCGCAGTAATAATTTTGCCCTCTTCAAACAGAAACCAGTCCGATTTGTGATTCGGTCTCATACAAACCATAAAATACATGCGCAAATGAAATTTTTTACCTTCAATCAACATCGGATTTCGAATATATTTTGAAACTAAATACTCGTTTATTCCTTTATCTTTTGACTGTTTTCGTCGCTTAACAGCATTTTTAAATTCCGCCAGCTCTTCTGTATTAGTGACGTATACGATTCCCTCACCTCCGCCTGCACCAACACCTAGAGGTTTAATAATTAGGATACCATCATCCGCTTCACTATACTCTGCTACACGTTTTTCATCACTCAACAACCATGAATCTGCCATATACTTTTTACAGATTTCTGGGCATTTTTTTTTCATTTCTATATATAGCTGCGCCTTGTCTGTAATGACATTCTTCGTATATGGGTAATCTGGGTCAGTCGTACTAAACCCTTTGACGCCGTTTCCTTTCAATAAATTTTTTACTACGGTTTTAATTTCATAAATACTGTCTTCATAGCGCAGAAAATCTCCGCCAACAGTCGCGCCCACCCATGCAAAGTCAGCATTCGGCGTTTTAATATCCACTTGTTTCCATTTATGGTCTGTCAAAATGTCCACAAGGCGCGTATGGTTCAGACCCTGCTTGTCGTGAATGGCAAACGTTTTTTGTTTTTCAGTTTTGGAAATAACCACCGTTTGTCTAAGATTAGTGCAGTCCACATCTCTCACTTTTTTATAGATGAAATAATCATTCAAGAAGGATAGTGTCTTTTCCTCATTTGACATTCCAAGCGCCTTTGCATATAGTGAATTTGAAGAATGGTGCTCGCGCATGATTCTAAACAATTCTTCAAATGACGCGCGACTCTTTCTGAAAATGTCGCCCTTGTCCAGATGATGTGGTTCAAACCCATACTTTGACATCATGCCATCGAGATACTCAAAATTTACCAAGTACTCTGAAATATGGTTTCCGATTGATTCCTGCCATACCTGTATTTCATATCCCAAACTAAATTCATCCGGAGGAAATCGCAAGTCGTCGTCATACTTTTTCACAATTTCAATTATTTTTTTCGACGATTCTGTAACTCCGCCCTTGAATAATATGAAACTCTCATTCTTTTTTACTTTGTTTCTTTTGAGTAAATCAAATACCTTCTTTCCATTAAACGTGGTTCCAATGAATACTCCTCCAACCTTTGTACATTCGCACACGTTTCTCAGAAATCCGTTCAGCGTATCTTCATTTTCAAACATATAATGCACTGCAAATTGTATAGATGAAATATCAAACCCATTTTCACCCTTCCCGTAATTCGCCACTACGCCATTTAATCCCAATTTTTTCAAAGAATCCACGCTTCCTTTTCCAAATATTGAATTTGATATATCACGTGTAAGCTGACTCGATGCCGAAAAAGCAGCCCCATTTTTTACATTTTTGCTGCTATTTCCAACAACAAAAGTTGCATCCATTTTTCTAGCATTTTCTCTCGCAAAATTTACATAACGCGTACACGCCCCGTTTGCCGGATTTTCAATGTTATCTCTCGAAATATCAATCCCATAAACAAACGATAAACCCGACTCTTTCCATTTATGCAAATCGCCCGCTTTACCAACTGCAAAGTCAATAAGAGTATCTCCCGATTTGCTCATTTCGTATATAAGCGCCGCCTTTACAAACTTGTTATGAAAATCACGCAATCCCTCTGTAAGTTTTTCTATGTTATCGCTACTACTTGACTTGTAATACATCTCGGCAATTGAACCGGTCTCTAAAGAACTTGTTTCGTCGTAATTTATATTTTTATCCACGCCTTTAATAATTTCTTCAGTAATCGGGTAATGTATTGAATACCAAACGCTGTCTGCCGTCTTGTAATCATTTCCGAAATTTTTACCATTTTTTCGCAGATCCGCAGTCTTGTCGTAACGAATGCGCAACGGAATCCATCGTTTTTCTGACTTGTCATACTTGAATTCTACAATCGTCAAATCTTCAAACACTTCCGCACCTTCTTCCGTAACCATGTCGCCATCGGAATTGAGTTTCATTAAACATAGTCCGGCGTTGGCATCATATGGATTTGAAGGCAGGAACTGTATCGGTTTGTATTCGCCTGAACCACCAGCAATTTTATCAATAGTGCCTTCGTAAATCGTGGCGCACGCATTCGGTATGATTTTATTCGACCGATTTGACGGATCGAATCCAACTTTTAGCACCAGCTCTTTATACGAGTCAACTTGTCTCTGAGATAGCATATTGATTCCGCTAATTGAACCGCTGTCTATCTTTTCAATAACCTTGTCTCGATTGGTTTTATCGTCCTTAATCGTATTCACAAGAAAGTCAACTGTATTATACTGCGGCGGTTTCCATTTAAATGAAAGTGCCCAAGTAAACTTTCGATCCAGTGGGCCAACTTGACCCGGCGTAGTGCCACCCACTCCCGTATTACATGGCGTGAAGATTAAACCATCCGTTACATACTTGTATTCGCTTTCCAAGCATTGTTTACATAAAGCAAATATTTTTTCGGAATCTGATGCACTTTCTTCGCTTTTTAATCCAAACATGGCACCTATACCGCCTTCTCCATCATCAAAGTAAAACCGCTTGGGTTGAACTGTTAGTGAACTTTTCGCGCTTTTTAGAACAGGTTTAGCATCCATGTTTGAAATATATTTCAACATTTCAGAATGGCGCGACTTATCTACATGTTCTTTATTAGTCGTGTAGAAACTCCGCTCGCGCACACTCTCGCCTTTCAAAAAGTAAATATCAAATGCCAAATATAAGTTGATAAATGCGCCATTCTTGTCGTGCAGAACGTGTTCTCCGTCTAGAAGCGTATTATGAAACGCTTTTATATCAACGACCAGGCCGGTAAATTGCACGTTTAGAAGTGGATCAATCAAATACATTTTACCGCTGCTCGAAATGAATAGCAGTTTTCGCAAACCATCTGCTTTATCTGTAACGGAATAATTTTTACGAATGCTCGGCATTTTGTATGCTCCTACAGGTGCAACGTTCTTGATTTGAAGTGTCACAGATGAAGGGCCGATAAATGCAATCCGTGATGGTGGCCGAACATCTCCGCCATAAATCAGTTTCGAATACTCGTCTTGAACTTGGCGCGTTTCATCATTCGAAATCGGAAAATTACTGGATTGTATTCCCGATAAGATGGTTTTAATACATTCTCTTAGTCCCTTCAGTAACGTTTCTAACACCACGGACTTGGAAACCTCTGAATTCACCACTTCGATTTCCACCTCATACTTGTCTTCACCTCGCATCACATTCGCTGATTTGAAGTTGCCATACGATTTTCTCGAGGGTGTAAATGTGTCTTTTACAACACTGATGTCGATTCGAACCGGATAATCGGGATGTGTAAACGCTGTTCTTCGAATGTACCTGAAATTTTTCCCAGTAGATTTCCAATTGGCAACAATTTGTTCGCGCTCATCTTTTCCGATTTCTCGTTCAGTTTGAAGCGACACCCTGAAATCAAAATCGGTATTATCAACCGGGCGAACATCGGATATAAATTCGGACCCGTCTTCGCGAATCACTTTATGTTCCATATTTCGTTTGATTACCATGACGGCATTTTTATCTGTAATTGAATTATCAATACAGAAATTCTGTATATTTGAAAACCCGTCGATTTGAACTCGGACATCCGAGTCATTCAGAAATATTCTTAAACTGTATTCTTCGGTGGATTGTTGAAACTGGAGCGACTTTAGCTTTTTTATTACATTAGTCACATTGTCTTTCGTCAAGGGCGCTGATTGTCTCATAGTTCCAAAACGAACCTCTAGTTCCGGCTCTGGTCGTAATGATGACTCACTTTCAGCTTTTAAAATTTCATCTAAATATGTTTTCACAATTGTGTCTAATTTTGTTTTTTCTTCATTCTGTTTTTCCTTATCTTTTATTATTTTACCTTTTTCTTTTTCTTCCTGTCGCTTGCCTGAAGAAGACATTCTGCGTTTATATACTTTATTTAGATAATTCTATATTGTTCAATTTTATAATAATTTAATTATTATAAAAATGTTTTTTTAATATAAATATATAAATATAATACACAAAATCAAACAAACTAAAACTATGGATAATTTAACAAAAAAAAACAAGAAATCGAAAAAGAGGTGGTCATTAAAATATAAACGAAGCATCAATTGCAAACGACCTCGCGGATTCTCACAACGTCAATACTGCAACTATGGCCGAAAGAAATCTTATATAAAATAAAATATTAAATATTAATAAATTAATTCAAGAATTCGCATATACGATCGTATAAAAATTGTTTTGTTTTTTTTTCTTTAAATGATTCAGTAAAACCTGTATCATTGTTAATACACGTAACTTTATTATAAATTTCAAGTAATTCCGCATGCGTATAGGATGAAATCGATTTAATCGGGGTCAAAACATTTTCCATCTTCCACTTTGATTCTCGAACCTGTTTTGCATAATCCAGCGATGCCGCTTTGGTCTTGAAAACATGAATGCCCAATCCGCCTTCAACTTCTTCAATAATATATGTAATCGATGAATCCCCTAGACCATACAGCTCGCAGTAACAATTCTTTTTCATAAAAATGCCAGAAATATTATAAATAATACAGAGTCCGTAAAATCCTTCCAACGTGAGCGGAACGTCTCCGGACAATTCATTCTCAATCCGAACTTTATTCAGCCTGTGTTGCTTAAATACATTGGGTAACTTGCGCATTTTTTCAACTGCGCCGATTTTTATTTCTTTTTCTGTAACGAATTTTGTTTTCAAATACTTGTATTCATCTTCACCATTCAACATGATGTAAAATACCCAAAATAATTTATCCTTTTCTCTCGTAACATATAATAAATAAGAATTGGTATTGTTATATTTGTCGTCAATAAGTTGTTTTTCTTGTTTTTCTTTGTTTTCTTGTTTTTCTTCATTTTCTTTCATTCTGCTTACTTTTATTGCTTGTGTTTCCATTTTTATAATTGGCGCCACTGCTTGTAGTCGGATGACATAGTTTTTAAGTACATCGACAACTTGTTCTAACTCTAAATTCATTTCTATTTAAATGTAATGTTATTGAAATAATATTAATAATAGTATTATTCCAATTAAACTCTTTAATACTATTTGAAATATTGATTTGAAAGCGTTGTTTTTTTCTTCTCGAATTCAAACATTTGACTCTCTTGACTATGAACAAATGTTACATAATCACTGATTTTATGAATTACTTCTAAATTCACATATGACAAGTTTAAAAAAATACCATTTTTATTCTCGCTAAATGTAATATGGTTTTTATATAGTATTCGCAAAATCTCAATCTGATGAAATACAGGAAGCGCTTCAATATTATCTCTCAACATTTTTAATGATTCGGTAAACGGTGTTTGTGATGTTGATTTTTTGTTAATTATCACATTATCATTATCATAATCATTGATGTAATCAACATCATCACCATACTGATGTTGTTGTTGTATACTTTGACTTTGCATGTATCTTCTTTCTTTTTTATTTATAAAATATAAAATATATTATAAATGTTACCTATGAAATCTTTTTATATATTATTCTTAATATTAAATTAATTTTTATTTATTTTCGTTACGATAAATATTTTTTTCTTGTTGAGATGTTGATTTTTCTTGATAAGTTTCGTATTTTTTACAAGTTTCATATTTTTCAATAATAGTATTATATAAAGCTGCCCATCCTAATCCAATCATGTTAATGTATATGTTGTATATATATATATATAATAATTATTTATATCTATTTTCTAATCATTTTTTGTTTATCATTTTTTGTTTATCATTTTTTTGTTTATCATTTTTTTGTTTATCATTTTTTTGTTTATCATTTTTTTGTTTATCGGTTTTTTTTTAAACATATCAATAATAAATTTTCCTAAATTCATTATACCAAGACTTAAATATACAACGCCTGACACAGCAGCGATAGATCGTTTTTTAACTTGCACTTTATTTTTCATATTTTTATTTTTCATATTTTTATTTTTCATATTTTTATTTTTCATATTTTTATTTTCCATATTTTTATTTTCCATATTTTTATTTTTCCTGGTTTTATTTTTCCTGGTTTTATCTTCCATTTTGAATAAGTATATGTTTATACTTTACATAAATATAATTATTCTATCTAAAATTTTTATTCTATCTAAAATTTTTATTCTATCTAAAATTTTTATTCTATAAAATACCTGAACGTATAGTAAGATGAAAGTGATACTGCAATCAAAAGCGGAAGCGAGTCATATGGTAAATTTGCAGTTTTCATTATAATCAACGCGGCTGAAATCGGACTTTTAAAAATAGTAGTGAAAAATGCTGTAATTCCGACAATGATCGAGTGAATATGTGGGATAGATGTAAAATCGTCATACAAACTTCCGATTCCACCGCCAATTGACATTAAAACAAATTTTTGTCCTCCCGAGCACCCAGCAATAAAGGTTAAAATTACATTACAAAGAAATTGAAATAAAGTTTTAAAACTGTATCTGCATGTGTCGTTTAATTCACAGTTCAATAAACTAATTCCACTTCCCATCATTCTTATTGCATTATCAGAATAGTTTATAAGTGCAGCAACACAAAATCCAAAAAATATCGGAATCAAATGTAACAGTAGTTTACTTTTATTCGTTATAGACTGTACTCCGTAAAATAACAAAGTCATTGTCTTCATTATAATAGATGCAATGAATCCGCATATAACGGCTAACAACAAATACTGTATTATTTGTATTAGAGAGTACGTAAAATGTATATTAACTTCTTGAAATAAGTTGCCAGTTTTATCATTCGTCATCCAATAAGCAATAAATATACCAAGACAACAATAAATAACATTTGATATTATATTTGAAGACCCTTCGCATAGCGATTTTTCTATTGACAAAGCGAATGACGCTAATGGGAAACGAAAAATTAATGTAATTCCAAATACATATCCTAAATAAAGTAAACTTTCAAAATTTAACTCAGATGCAAAACGTTTAAACCATTGCTTAAAGAGAGAATATGCGTACAATAATAATAATACAGATATATATAGTATCGGCGTTTCAGGTCCTAGTGCTCCGCCAGCATATACCGCAATTAAACTACTTGCAATAACTGCTAAAATAGATGTAAATGGAAAATCAGTTTTGAAATAATTGGGAAAATCCATATTTTTAAATAAATTATAAAGATTGGAACTCAGCGGACCATTGGCATTTTTAAAAAGGAATGATCTAGATGCAACCCAAAAAAGTAAAGGTGTTAATAAAAACATTGTTTTTGGGTTTTTTAAAACGTTCATTTTCGCTTCGAGAGATAACTTTGTAAATGCATCTCGATACAAAATACAAACATACCCAATACAATATAATGTAATTATAATAAATATAAATGTTATAGAATTTTTAATTATCTTCATTCATTTATTCATATAATTATAAACATATAAAATATTTTTTAATTTCATTATTATATTCTTGTATTTTTATATTTTCTCTCTATCTCTCTACTTTTGAAATTTATAAAACTTTGTATAATAATAAACTTTGAATTGCGTATATCGTTTACATTTTATAAAGTTTTATAATTTCAAAATTAGAGAGATAGAGAGAAAATATAAAAATGCAAAAAAATATAATAATACAAAAAAATATAAAAAATCGAATTCATCCCGCGAATTCGTTTCAGATTATATTATAAATATTTAACCGGATATTTAACCGGTGTATTACATTCCCATTTAATGCTAATGCGATCAATCAATATGATTTTTTTGTGAAATTTTGTTTGTTTTTTTTCCACAATCCTTTGGCTACCTTTTTGCCTGTGAGTAATTCATCAAAGGCTTCTTGAACTGGAAGATAGAAACAGTCCTTGTTGTTTCTACTTACGAAGAATGTTCTTACGATACCGGTAGGTCGCGGAATGTGAATACGATGTTTAGCAATCAACTTTCCGAATACTGCATCTCGTGACGGAATGTGAACTCCATAACTTGAAAATTCAGGATAATGCCACTCTATTTCTTCCATATGCGGAGCCATGGTCGTAGAAACCATGTCGGGTTCAATGGCTGAAAAGGCAAGAAATGCTGAAATCAAACCTTCTTTGCTAGACATCTCCAATTGTTTAGCTCTTACAACTTGAGCGTATCTTGCATATGATCCACTGCAGTTATCGAACAAGTGTGCAATTTCATAACTAAACAACCTTGGACAAATAACTTGGCATGAAAATATAAGATTGCAGACCATAATTTGTATGTATCTGCGATCAAATGTGATATTTTGACTGTCACATACTGCTTGATGAGCGCTCATATCGGATTCAGTAACTTCTCGATATTTCATACATTGTGTTTGCAAGAGCCAAAACATCTCAAACATTTTTTTGTATTCTGGATCTTCTCGAATCGTTTGAATTGAAAGAAACCCGCGTCTAAACTGTTTGACTGCATTCTCCAGCCGCTCAATGTTTGAACTGTATAATTCAACCAATTGCGCCCGATTTTCTCGAAGTTTGTCATATGTAACGTCCTCTTTTTTCATATTTCTTAATGCATTGTTTTCATATCCGACAGTGAATTTTTCTTGACTCAACACTGTGGGCAGGTTATAATAGTACCTGTTTCCAATCAAGTGTTCACATGCCAATGCAGAGTGAATATATTTTGCAGTAAGGTCTGCATGTTTTTTCAAGCATTTGATTGTGTGTGGTTTCGCAGATGAAACTCCAAATAGACGTGAGACAAGGAGCCCCGTCATTCCACCTCGTACCGTGAGGTTGTTTTTTTGATATGCCATGAGTTCGGTAAACGGCGTTTTAAATTTTTCGTTGGCATGAATGCGAGCGAGAGCATGCGCCGAACTAATGCAATGCGATTGGAACATTTGTGCATATGCTGCTCTTGCATGTAATGGATGCAGGCATTCGTCATCAAGAAGGGTTTGGGCCGAATGAAGCGATGCCTTCATCAGACAATGGTGATATGGAAATGATTTTTGAATACCTTGACCTTGTGCCAATTTTCTGACATTTGATGCATTTTCGTGAAAATAGTATTGATCTATCATTTCTTTTGTTTGGTTAGGGTTTTGTGTATTATAAATTCTCCACGTGTTGCCATTTGTTACACGAAGTGTGTAACCTGTTACCTTTGCTGACATTGATTGATTGTCGTCTCGTTGTCGTCTCTCGTTGCGCGGCGTGTGATTGATTGTATCTGTCCGAATGAACACTATAAAATATATAATACTATGAAATATTTTCAATTTATATATTTTCAGATTTATATATTTTCAGATTATTATATATTTCCATTAAAGTAAAGAAGTAAAGATAATTAAAATATATTATTTAATTTGATTTAATTTGATTTAATTTGAATAAATAACAATAACATATTTTTATAATTACACGGTGTAATTTCCATAACTAACATATTTGTACTTGAATTATAATTTCCAAGGAAGATTTTTCAATAAATTTAAAACATTCTTATCATTTTCAGTATGCTTTATTTCTCGAATATATGTCGACGGATTTTTCGAGATATGAACTAGTCGCCCCGCATCCGTTTTTATATCTCCAGTCAAATGAATCACTTGTCCTGGAAAATATGTATCGATTTCAACACACCCTAAATAAATAGGAGTTGTATTGTATACGAGACAGTTTGTAATTTTTTCCGAGAAATAATGAGGGTGTCGATAATTTTCGATGCAAATACTTAGCGTATAGGATTCATACGGTTCCTTGTCTTTAAAAGGACCTTTTATATTCGAATGATTTGGAAATCGTTTTGAATGTATTTCTGTCCCATTTCCCCAAATGTCAATCGGCAAATTGTTTATCAGTATAAAAGTTGCAAGTTTATGTCGATACGCATTGCCTGGCGCTTTCATTTTATTGGAGACAATAATAGATATTTTATTTCTTTGATTTGCTTCGCTTTTACAATACTTTTCTTCCAGCGTCGGTGGAATTTGTGGTTGAGGAACATGCCACATGAATCCGTGATGTTCTTTGAAAAATGGACCGGTTAAATTCGGATGAATATGACCAATGTAATATAGTCCCACATACTTTTCTGCAAAATGAATAAAATCATACGATAGTCGTAGATATGGAATGGGTTCAAATGCCAACCCGAGAACGCGTTCAGGAGGGACAGAAATTGTTGGAACAATTGGACAATTCAAAAGAATTGCGTGCGTATATGTCTGGTTTAAAGTAATATACAAGCGCTTGTCTGGACCGTAGTTTTCCATTTGATTCGTTTTGCACATTTCTTCATATTCTTGTTTGCAAGTTTCAGAGCTGCAAAAATCAGAGAAAAATCGAATTCGTATAAATATCTCTTCAAAAAATAGTTTTGCATTTATAAAAAATGAATGGTCACATGTCTTACATTCTCTCAAAAATGTCAATTTGGACTGTAATGACGTTTCAACTAGAGAATGATTAAAAGCGCGTTCAATATATAACGAGTTTGAATTCACATTATTTGATGTCGAATTAGAATAATGAATACAATAAATGTTCCGCTCAATAAGTGTTAAATAAAGGAGCAATGCGTGAAACTGTGACATTAATGTAGTAGTTTCGGTATTTATAATTTTAAAATTATTATCACTTTTCATTGTTTCACACTCATAATTAAAAATCGTTTCATTATAGTGTTGAAACAAATCTCGTTTCATTAATACTGTCGAGAATAAAAATGGACACGATGTAAATAATGATGATTCTGATTTTTTAATAGTTCGTGGAACAATGGCGGACACCGATTGTGTGGAATGTATAGATTCACAACCGATGACATCATAGTCACTCGATGCCATTAAATTATATTGTATTTGTAACTTATTAATATTCCATATATCATTTTCTAAATCAAAAAATGAAATGTATTTACACTCTGTGTTTATTACATTATAATTATTATTATCGTTGATTTTTAATAGCGTATTTAAATTTAAATAAGAGTCGGAAGTATATACAATTTTTATTCTCGGATCACTCGCTACTCCTTCGTCTTGATGATTATTATTGTTCATATCTCTGTTTAGCAAAACATTCTCGACATTTGTAACGAGGAGGAGTTCCCAATTAGTATATGTCTGATTTAAAATAGAAGTTTTAATTGATGAAAAAATAGATATAGTTGGATTATCATTTTTATCATATTTAATATAATTTTTGGGTATAAAACAAAATATAGTTATCATTTTTAAATCTTTTGATATTTTAAATCTTTTAATATTTTAAATCTTTTAATATTTTAAATCTTTTGATATTTTAAATCTTTTGATATTTTAAATCTTTTAATATTTTAATATTTTAATATATTATTATATACTTTTTCATAAATCTAATATTAATTTTTGATGAAAAAATATATGAGTACTAAAAAATATTTTAGAACAAATCGTCAACATGGTAAATATAAAGGTGGTTCTTCATTTGAACAAAAAGGTGTTGCTGCTCAACTTCGCCCATCTACACCACATAATAGCATATTGCGTAAAAAATTAAATGAAATTGTTCACAGTGGAGATTTTTATGAGTCGAAGGAACGAAATGGTTTTTTAAATTTAGAGAATGACTTTGATCCAGAAGCTCAAGTTATCTTAAATGAAGCAGTTGATTATATAAAAAATAATAAAGATTTAAATACGAAAATAAAGAAACGAGTTTTACAAGGAATAGCACCTGTTACACCGTCGATCGCAACAACAAGTTATCGTAAAACTTCTACTAAAAGAATGAAAATGGGAACTCCCACAAAAAATACTATAACAAGTACAATGACAAAATCAAGTAACTCGAGTCGAAGTAGACGTCAAAGACGAACAAGAAGAAAATTTAAAAGTTAAAATATAATATAAATATAAAAATTAATATAAAAAAAATATAAATAATATAAATAATATAAAATGTTTAAAATATTAAATTTTTTCAAGACGATATTTATGTTTACAACGTATTATCCGTTCATTGCATTATTCAATATTAAAAATAAAAATAAAAAGGAATTTGTATCAAATTTTCAGTCAAACATTTTAAAAGTTTCAAATTGTAAATTATTTCGAATTTCAGAACATAAAGTAAATCATTCAAAAAATATAATTTATTTTTCAAATCATCGCTCGTGGGCAGATTTTTATATTGATAATGTTGTTACCGAATATTGCACTAAATTTATTAGTAGAATTGAGGTTGGTTTTATTTTACCGTTATATACATACATTTGTGGAAATTTAATATTAGATGTAATGATTTTTTTCAGACGCGGTAAAACAACTATTTCTGACTTTGAAAAATTAATTAAATACAATCAACTCAACAATAAGTCAGGAAATGACATTCTTGTTTATCCAGAGGGAACACGACGCACCGGTTTGGATTATGCTTGCGATTTAAAAAAAGGACTAATTTATTATTCATATAAAGAAAATTGTCCAATTCAATTTATAATTTCAAAAAATAAAGAAAAATTATTAAACGAAAAAAAATTAACCGCAGAAAAAAACTTCAATATATTTGTGCACTATAGTGATGTATATTATCCCGATTTTACTAAATACAAAACCATACAAGAATTTTATGAATTTATAAATGCAGAATGGAAAAAAACATTTCACAAAGTGTATGACACAGACCACGAATCAAAAATTCATGAATATGAACAAATAGATGAAACAAAAATGCATGATAATAATTATTATTTAAATAAAACACTGTTATATGGTATCCGTTTCACTATTATTTCCACAGTTGTTCTAATTTCCGCCATTTTACTAAAATAGGCAACAAGGCAATATTGACCTATATACTATAATATAAATAAGTAACTAACTATTTATGTAAATGTAAACTGATTTCGTGAGTTCACATTTACAATACAATATAATACAATACAATACATACAATACCTTTTTTAGATTTTTAGAAAAAAAAGTTAAATATCCAAACTGATCGACGTTCTTTCTGATTTCTGCTTGCGTTTGCTCTTGCTCGGAAAATTATCATTCTTCATTTCATTCAAATCCGATGCGCTAATCGTGCTTCCGCCAGCATTTGAATTTATGTCTTTGTCTTTATCTTTATTCGTTGTCATCGATTTATCAACTGTTACCGTTTTTGTCTTTAATCCAGACAACAATGATGAAATATCAGAAGGCCCCTTCATCTCTGGACGCAAACTTTGCTGTATCGTTTGTGACATATTTCCACGACCCATCAAAATATCCGGTCTCGTGCTTGTCAAGTCGCCCGGACGTCTGGGTGGTGGCGGCGCATTTTCACCCTTGGTTTGAATCGGTGGAGGCGGCGGACGCTGTGGCAAAACTGGCAATGGCATGTTCATCTGTTGTGCTGGATTATATTGAGGTTGATGTGAAAATGGTGTTGCGCTGGCATTTCGAGATGATGACAGGCCGGCAATATCATTCATGAAATTACCGAATCCGCTCCCTCCTCCTCCTCCACCGCCGCCGTTACCACCGCCGCCTGTTCCACGCGTCGCATTCGACATGGACGATACTGCCGCCTGAGTGAATTGCTGCATTAGTTCTGGATTTTGACGCATGATGTCATCCATTCCCGGCATGGCAGATTTAAACATGGTGTTTGTCATGTGCAACATGATGGCACTTCCACCCAACTGAAACAACAGCTTGAGTTCCGGCGCCATCTTTGCCTTGGATTTATATTTTTCGTGCAGCTCTCCAAAAATTTCATCATAATCATCAATGTTTTCATTCACTTGTTCCGACCACCCATCCAGTTTCAAATCAAATGGGTCAAATTTATTATTCAAAAATTCCAGCCCAGTAATGCACGCCATAAGCATCTTGCCCTGAAATTTTACACTATTTCTGCGTTCTCGTTCTTCAACATGCGTTTCGTATTCTCCCTTCATCTCCGACAATGATGACTCCATGTCGTACTTTTTCGTGAGTCGAATTCCCTTTTTTTCTAAATCCTCTAATTTTTTAATGTATTTGAATTTCTCTCGAAGCAGCTCTTCTTTCGTGAGCTGTGGCTGCGAATCAATATGCACATCGGGATGAATGGGTACGTTACTAAATTTTCCAAATCCGTCCCACGTCGGCTTGTCATCGTCAAATAGTGCCGTTGATGCACCAATTCCGCCGCCGTTATTCATTCCGCCGTTATTATCATCATTATTCATTCCCCCCCCAATGCTGTTTGACAACGAATCGTGTTTATTAACATGAAATGATGATGATGATGAGGAGGATGACGGCCCTGATCCAAACAGGTCGGAGCGCATTTCCTTAACATTTCTAGATGATGATGATGACGAAGAATCCATGTCGCGCAAGTCATCTTCCAAACTTGTAATATCATCCAAGTGTATATTTGTTGACGCATTCTTATCTCCTCCTGACTTGAATCTATCGTTCATAAGCAACTCTAAACCTCCTCCAAAATTTGATGATTTCTTACCACCGCTGCCACCATCTCCAATATCCAAAGATCCTAAATCAATCACTTCTGGTTCCATATTTTTATTTTTTATTTATTAATATTTAACTTACAACTTTTATTTTTAAGTCATACGCATAATAATTATATTATCACAATTTTCTCTAATATTCTCTAATATTGTTTATTATTCTATGTAAATCATTTTTACCTTTTAAGATGTGTTAAAATTCTCTCTGTATTTTGTTTCTCTAGTCAATTAATTATATGAATCCAACTTATTTTATTTTACACAACAACTTGATAAAAACGCATCAAGATTGAATGCGAATTTATTGGTTTCATTTAAATGCAGATGCGCATAGTAATATCCTTGAAGGAAACAATCTGCCAAATCGTCATTCTTTTTATGCTTGTCGTATTTCGCCGTCCATTCATTCAATTTCGGATAAAATGATAAGAGAGATCTGCACACCAATTTCCCTGCATCTTTTCTCATCTTGTATAGTTTTTTTTCACTTTCTAAAACATTATCCAAGTTGCCTCCTTCGCTTAATCCAGTTTTTTTATTTATAATCGATTTAAATAATTTCAACTTGTTTGTTGCCGATATAAATTCAATGTTTGTTATATTTCGCATAATAAAATACTGTGAAATCATTCCTTGAATAACATTCATTCTTCCCGCCAAATTTCCAATTTGATTTTCAATAATAATTGCGTCGATTTTATCCATGTGTTCTGCAAAAATGAAATCCAAATGACATTTTATATTTTTACCGAGATCGACAATGTTGATTTTATTGCACGATACTTTTTTATTCAGGATGGAAAGCGGAACTATATACGTCGTGTGTCCGCTCTTTGAATTGGATTTTAGAAGTTTTGGCTGCATCGGTAGTCCCGCTTCTTCTGCATGTTTTTTACAATACTTTCTTACATCTTCTGGTAACAACATTGAATTCGAGTGTGTGCAATAAGTTGCCGTCTTTTTACAATTGCAACATTGGTTTAAAATTTTTACTACAGTTTCTGTATCTACTTCCACTTGGTCACGCGACAAATCAATAATATTCCATTTTACAATTTCAATAAAATGTTTACTGTTGTTTTCGTTTTCGGTGTTGCTGGTGATAGCGGTACTATTAGCATTTGAAATTGAAAGTAGACAATATGCAAGATTTTTTATTCCGACATCAAAGCTCAAAATAATCATAGTTTTATTTAATTTTATTTTATAAGGTTATAGAGTTATAAACATTGTATTTTTATATTCATTATTAAATAAATATTTCATGTATTTTAATATTTACTAATATTAGCCATCTATTTACAGTTTTTAAAACAAAAAAATTAAAACAAAAAAATTTAAAATTCATTGAATAAATTAATTATTATGAGTAAAGTGCTGTCGAATCCATTTCCGTCCAATATGATTGATAAAATATCAGACATTTATGAAAATCAAACATATTTAGAACGATACGGCGAATATGTGTTTTTCGCAATCATTATATGCATTTCATTTATACTTGTTATTACGTATATTCACATTAAAATAAACATTGAACAAATACGAGCAGACTGGAACAATCAAAAATGTAAACCGAACATTATGCCGTTTGCCGGAATGATTAATGCACCCGCCAATATGTCGAAAATGGAATATGCTGAACAAAATTTTGCAGAATGCACCCAAAATATTTTAACCGATATTACCGACATTGCGCTAATACCCGTTCATTACACGATAAGTGTTGTTACTGCGACTGTGGGCGAAATTATGAGCATTGTAAATGACATGCGCGAACTGGTAAATAAAATACGAAATTCGGTTGCCGACATTACATCTGATATCATGTCTCGCATTCTTAATATTATAGCTCCGCTTACAGAAACCATAATTACAGCAAAATCCATGCTTGGAAAATCAAATGGTGTAGTTACTGCTGTCATGTACACTCTCTTCGGCGTATACTTGTCGATTAAAAGCTTGATAGGGTCGATTCTTGAAATTGTCATTATTATTTTGGTTGCCATGGCGGCTGCAATTATATTATTGTTTTTTATTCCGATCGTCGGAGATATTTTAGCAGCAGCTGGAATTGTATTTTTTCTCGCAATTTCTATTCCGATGGGCTACTTGATTGGATTCTCAAACAATATTCTGAATGTTCATGCATCCCGAGGTATACCCGGTGTTCCAGGATAAATCCCATTCCCTTTATGAGAAACTTGAAACTACAGTTTTTATTTAGGAAAAATAAGTTGAAAAGAAACAAATGAACTTATTTAATTATTTTTATCTTTTCTATATGTATAAATAATTAAATTAAATAATATTATTCTATTTTTATCTTATAAATGGAACTCAAACTTTTTGGATATGAGGCGCGACTCGAAATTGTAGTTGCTTGTATCATCATTGGTATGGTTGCAGGATTGTTCATGTTTTGTGACTGTTTTCAATACAGTGTTTTAGAAGGAATGACTCCAAATAATATGAATGGTAAAACTGGCAATAAAAAAGCCGGCGTTAAAGAAGGTTTCGTCAATTTAAGCAATAATGATCTGAATATTGATAACTCGTATACGATGGGTTGGGTTCAAACTGCCAAACGGTATGCATCCGGAATGGGAAATAAGAATCGCTTGAACACGTATAAGGACAATGTCGGAACGCCGGTACCTTTACCCGAAGGCGAACTATTCTTTTTTGCCGATAATAAATTCAAACCGGAATGCTGTCCATCCACATATTCTGACAGCATGGGTTGCGCTTGCTTGAGCCAAGATCAAGTAAACTACATTAACCAGCGAGGCGGCAATCGAACGCTCGGACCCACTGAATTTTAGAGAAATTTAAAATTATTTTAACTTATTTTTTTATAATATTAATATTATAAAAAATAATATTAATATTATAAAAAAGATGAAAGAGTTGAGATGTTCTCGTACAAAAGTGGCAGAAAAAACAGCAAGGGATAATGAGGATTTGGAAATTAAAAGTGAATTAGGAAGCCCTGTCAGTCATCTTATATTTAGGACAATGTCTTTACTTCTCTATGAATTCAATGATTTTGCTAACAAAAATGATTTTTGTCAAGTACAAAATCCTAAAATTACTCTTGGTGTAAGTGAAGATGGTGATAGTGTGTTTGAGATGAGTTATTTTGATAAAAAAGCATTTTTGGCTCAATCTTCCCAGTTGTATAAACAGATGTTAGTCAATGCTGGTTTTGATAAAGTATTTGAGATTGGTCCAGCATTTCGTGCTGAAAGTATTGATACCACTCGTAACTTTGATTCTAAACGACATTTGCGCGAATTTACTAGTGTAGATTTTGAAATGGATTTATCAAGATATAATGATCCTTTTAAGCACTTGATTTTGTTTAATTGGAATATGATAAAAACCGTTCTAACGAATTTGAAAAAAAAATATAAAAATATTAGTTCAAACTCTAAAAAATTGCTAGTAAATTTTAAAAAAACTACCATTTCAAAAAAACCAATAATTATTACTTTTTCAAAAGCCGTTTACCTATTACGCAAGGATGGCAAAGTTCAAAATAAATTAGAGGCGCTATCTAACGAAAATGAGCATCGTCTAGGCGAGTTGGTTAAAAAAAAATATGATACAGACATATTTTTAATCATTAAATATCCACTAAGCGTTAGACCATTTTATACAATGCCTTGTCCTGATGATGCTACCAGTAGTAACAGTTTTGATGTAATTTATAAAGGCCGGGAAATTATTAGTGGAGGACAACATCAGAATAATTATCAAGAATTAATTAATGCTATAACAAGACGCGGAATAAATACTTATGGCTTAGAAGATTATTTAAAAAGTTTTAACGGTGGATCGCGCCAACATGGTGGTTGTGGTGTCGGAGTAAATCGTATAATATCATTGTTTTTAGGATTAAATGATGTTAAACGTGCTGTACTATTTCCAGATCATCTTAATAGTATTACATCCTAATGTTAAAATAATCCTTCAAATATAATGTATTATTTATTTCATACTTATTTTGAAGGATGTCATCGTCATCTTATGATTAGGATGTTTTAATTTCAAATACTTTAGAGAAATTTTTTAAATATAGTTCAAATATTTATTTAAAATAAAATAAAGTAATTATAATTATAATTATTTTATTATAACATTAATAGATATATATACAGTATAATAAAAATAAATTGTTAAAAAATGTCGACAACAAAACCGATTGGATGCAGAGCGTGTGGCGCTTTTCCCAGCTATCAAGCATATACCGGACCTCAATTTAGCAATCAAAACAATAAATATAATGTGAAACGAATTGAAAATACGGTGCGAGTGCCATCCTCAGAATACACGATGAATAAATCCGCACTCAACGTTTATACGCCTCCCAAAAGCCAATTTGCATTTGTAAATTGGAACCAAATGAGTGATAGAGCCGTTCCCGGCATAACACACTCCAATGTACCGTCGCGCGGTAACTCGACGAAACATTCACTCACGCGTATGCGTCCAGGAAGTACTTCTGCCGCAGGTAAAGGTGTCGACATGAAACACGGTTCGTATGATCGCTATTTGGCTCGTTTGAAAGGCAAATCTGTTTTACGAACCAGTCCGAATCCAGACAGTGCGCAAGCGAATAAGAATGCGAAATCAATCAAGTGGGGAATTGCTTACAGTGAGAGCTGCATTTCGTCAAATAATTGTTGAATAAAAAATTACTATTTTTTATTTCATCATTTTACCATTATACTATATAATAATAATAATAATAATACAATTAATACAATTAATACAATTAATACAATTAATACAATTAATACAATTAATACAATTAATACAATTAATACAATTAATACAATTAATACAATTAATAAAATAAATACAATTAATAAAATAAATAAATAAATAAATAAATAATATTATATAATTAAATAATAAAATATATAATAATATTAGTTTCAATTTAGGTTCAATTTAATTCATATTTATTCATTCATTATACAAAATGTCTTTTACTCGTTTTCACGATGACCCGTGTAGAATACACAAGCAGTTGCAAGAATCAACCGATCCAGGACGGTATATGCTGAACAGACCGGGCAACGGCGATAAACCGTGCTACTTTGATGATCCATATATTCGAATTCAGGGCTGGGGCGCCAACTTAAGAACAAACACCATTAATTTAGAAAGTAATTTGAAAGGTTTGAATCAGCCGTTGTCAAGAGACTGCATGGAAAATAATTATGTAAACACGGCCGTTTCTAGCAGTCCAATTTCATATCCAACATGCAATTCGTCGGTTGAACAGTCACGCGTCACACACCCAGCGTGGACGTATCGTGATTTGGAACAAACCAATTGGTATTATCCTCAGTTAAATCCTCAAGAGAATGTGTGTTTTCCATTTCAGAATAATTTGAGCACACGAATTTTAGAAAAGAATAATTATGTTACAAAAATTCCGTGTTTTCCTTTTCTACGATGAAGTAATAACTAAATTAAACAATATATAAACAATATACAATATTTTAAAAAGTATTAAATAATATTGTGTATATTTTAATTTATTTTTATGTATATTTTATAATAAAAAATATACTTAAAAATAAATTAAAATAATATATTCATAACATGAAGATTGGATATTTGCCGGGCGTATTTGACCTTTTACATCACGGTCATATCAATATTATAAATAAAACTATACAAGCATGCGATGTTATAATTATCGGCATTCACACCGATGAATTTGTTGCAAACTATAAACGCCGTCCTGTTCAAACAGAGAATGAACGACTTGAAGCTGTGCGCAACTACTTTGGATCAAATGTGCATGCGCTAGAAATTGTGGGGTCGAATCACCTCGAAGTTATTCGAAAACACAATATTACGCACATTTTCCACGGAACAGATTGGGAACTAACAAGTTATAAAAAACAAATTCGATATTATGAAGACGGTTTAGACAAATTAAACATAACCATCGAACTCATACCTTACACTGATGGCATATCTACAACCATGATTGTTTCAAACTTGGAAGCATACAGTAATTTAGATTGCATATTTTTCGACTTGGACAATACGCTATTATTAAATGGTGCACCCACAAATCAAGCAGTCGAGTGTGTCGACTACATTCAAAAAGAAAACATAGAAATAAAAGTGGTAACAAACAATAATAATTATACGCCAAAACAAATTAGCTCAAAGCTTTGTAGCGTCGGAATTCATATTTGTGAAGACCAAATATGCTCGCCGCTAAAACGCATAAAACAATTTTTAACTGAAAATAATCAATATAAAAATATATACGTTTGGGGGTCGAAAAATGCAATTCAATATTTTCGCGAACACAACTTTAATGTAATGGATGATGTTAATGATATAAATGCTGCGGATATATTTATCGTACTTTATAATGCTAATTTTAATTATAACGACTTGTCTTTGCTTGTTACGCGTATACAAAAAAATAAAGTTCCCTACATTGTTGGAAACATTGATCTCACTTATCCGGATAAGGACGTTGTTTTGCCGGACACCGGTTCCATATACCATTTAATAAACAGTATTACAAAAATATCTCCGATTCTTATATGCGGAAAACCATTCTTAAATGGCATTGACACTACGATAGATCCGGTTAAAAAATACATGCTCGTTGGTGACAGTTTATTGACGGATGGTAAACTCGCTGAAAATTTGAATATACATTTTTATCATAAAACCGACTTGTTTGATTTAGGTATTTTATTGAAAAAATTAAAACTAAGTATAAAGCGCATACACGAATAAAATATATATTTAAAATGTATTTAAACGCATGACAGGTATAGTTATTAAAAATATCAATACAAGAAATCAAGTTATCGCAAGATTTTTACAAGGTTATAAAATGACTCGCATGGTTTTTCACATTCGACAGCACAATAAGTGGTCTGTTTTTGTTCAGTTCTGTAATAATATGTATCACGTATTTGGAAGACGTTCTAACAACGATACTACCATATTTCATACTACATTTGCGTGGGAACACACGACGCTTTGTTATTTAGATGAAATTTTGCAATATTCGAGAAATAGGCCAAATTTTTCAATTACGCTGTTTTATACGGATCTTTCGACCGATGCTCCATTTTCTCTATATGAAACGTCTGCACATGACAGAATGAATGAGGTCGTTGGATACGATTACCTTTGTCTTGAACCGGGAAAAGTTTTAATGTATTTAGGATTTGTTAAAGAAAATATTTCGATTGAAAAGTACAACTAATTTTTTGAATAGACGTATTGATTCATTGAATTGATTGACATTTTTTATTAAAATATAAAATATTATACTATTATAATTTAATAGTATAATAAATTGCATAATAGTATAATTATAAAAAATATATTACATACATATATATAATAATTCATAAAAATGGAGTTGGCAATTCCAATTGTGGCATTAGGTGGTATGTATTTAGTATCAAATCAAAATAAAAAAGGTAATGATGGTAATAAAAGTCAATCAAAAGAATCATTTGTTACGAGTTCGAGAAACATGCTTCCAAATACAAATGTTCCCGTCACAAATTATCCGATCATGAAGCCGGACACCGGTTCCAATATTAATGCATATCCCGCACCAAACGCTGTTACCGACAAATATTATAACGCAAGTGTAGGAGATCGTGTACTTCAAAATCCAAACCAATTTGGGAATTCATACAATCCAAACACAAACCCAAAAAAAAATCCCGGATTTACAAGTCCAAACACAGTGTATTCTTTGACCGGCGAACCTATAAATCAAAATGATTTCCAACATAACAACATGGTGCCGTTCTTCGGAGCGAAGATTAAAGGACGCACCGCAGATGCGAATGCTGTGGAGTCGGTTCTTGACACAATGTCGGGCGCCGGTTCTCAAAAAATACACAAAGAAGAACGTGCCCCCCTTTTCGCACCACAAAACGATATTAATTTTGTAAATGGAATGCCAAATGTGAGCGATTTTATTCAGTCACGCGTCATGCCTGGAAACAAGATGGCGAACGTGAAACCGTGGGAAGAAATACATGTGGGGCCGGGATTAGACCAGGGGTATACTGCGAAAGGTAGCGACGGATTCAATTCAGGAATGGAGGCGCGCGATAAATGGGCTGACAGAAATGTGGATCAACTGCGCACACTGAATAATCCGAAAGTGACGTTTGGACTTGAAAGTCATGAAGGTCCAGCATACAACTGGAACAATTTGAACGCGCCGACGCCAGAGACGTTCGGAAAAGTTGAAAAATATTTACCGGACAAGTTTTTCTTGAATACATCTGACCGTTGGTTAACAACTACCGGCATTGAAAAAGCGCAAACTGCTCGGGCGAAAGAAGTGTACAAGCCACAGTCACGCGTTTGCACCAGCAGCGAATATTATGGTCCCGATTCCAACGTGACTGGTACAAACACGTATGCGCCAAACAATTATGAACCCGCTAAACGACCTGAATATGCAGGAAAACCGATTACGAATGCGCACAACGGAGGTAAAAATTTTGCACCCGGTGATAACGACTATGGGCGAGATGGTTTTAAGCTGCTGTCAAACAACCGCGGTACTACAAAAAGTCACGAAGGCGGAATTATCTACGGAGCCATGCGCGCGGTAGTTGCACCGGTTCTCGACTTGTTGCGACCTTCAAGGAAAGAAAATGCGATTGGAAACATTCGACTCTATGGTGACGTTAAACCGGCGTTCGGTTCGTCGGGCATTGTGTATAACCCGGCCAGTCGCGCCCCCACAACCATTAAGGAAACTACGGAAGGTTTGCTTGGTTTTGATCACTTGAATATTGACGCACAAACCAGCGGTACCGGATATTTAGCAAATCCGCAACAAGCCACTTATAACCAGCGCGATACAACCAACACGCAGTATGTGGGATCGAGTGGCGGAGCTACCAACCAAGGTGTCGGCGTCTATGAGGCGCAATATAATCAGCACAATAATGTAAATAAGATTTCAACCAGTTTTACACCGGGTGGAAGCATTGGACTATTCAACCCGACGGAAAATATTTGTGTCAAACGGAATGATGAAAATTGTGACCCCTGGATTCCGAATCCGGTATTTAGAATTTCAAAACCACCAGAAGTACAGACCTATGGAAAAATTGAAAAATATCCCCAGAATTACCAGGAATCTGTGAATTGTGAGCGCATTCAGCCCGACATTTTAGATGCATTTCGAAAGAATCCGTACACGCAAAGCTTGCACAGCTATGTTTTACGTTGATTCATTATGAATGAATGGAGAGAGAAAAGAGAAAGAGAGTTTAGAGTAAATAAAATATTAAATAATAAAATATTAAAATACGAAGAATATAAATAAAAATAAATTATTATTAAAATTCATTTTTATTTAATATTTATATAATATAATTGTAATAACGGTAATAAATTTATAATATTGTATTCATTCATATTATGAAAATAAACTTGGATTTTAATATTGCAATTGGTAAATGGGTATTATTTAGCATACTTATATTGGTGATAATATATGGTTCTTATTATAGTTTATTTGGGTTGAGAGAGGGGTTCAAACCGGGAACATGTCCGAAAGGGTGTTGGCAGCATCCGGAAGGTGATGTTGACGGCAACTGTACACGATACAATGTCGAAGATGGTTACAATAGTTTTAAAATAACAGATGGACAAGGAAGTAGTTCAACCGTTCAAATTATTGCCGGCGTTTATCAACTTGACACACTCGCAGCTGAAATGCAACGAATCGTTCGTGCCGCCAGCGATTTTACCAGTTTTGTATGCATAGCCCACGATCCAAAATATGAAAAACCAGGAAAAAAAGTAGTTGATCCTTATGTGAACCAGTTGGAATTTAATTTAAATGGTGCCGACGATGAAACCCTCACGATAGATTTTGATCCCGATAAAACGCCCGATGGCCATGAAAGTCCGCTGGCTAGTTTATTCAAAACGGAAAAACTTGTTTTAAAAGGCAGCGAACCTGTTTATACGCCAGTTGACTTAACTCCATGGTTTCCGTCTGATTTAAAAGCATCAAGCGTTTGTCCTCAAGTGTGCAGTTGGGGAGGATATGAAGGCGGAATCACAAAAGATAAAGATTACTGTCAATATGATGCCGACTGTAGTGCGTGTGACCCAACTCCGTGCCCTCAAGGTGTTTGTCCCAAACCGCCACCAAATCCCAACCCCCCACCCCCTCCATCTAAAAAAGGTCGAGGTGGTAGTGGTGATGGTGGCGGTGACGATACCGACGTTTTGGATTGTACTCAAGCAAAATGTTATGAACAGCCGAGTACCGGTTCAAATAAACAATTTAATAGATACGACCCGTACAGCAAAAAACGCGGACCCAATGACCCCAAATACGATGAAGGTGTCGGTTTTTGCGGAATTGAATATATGGATAAATCTGGAAAGAAATTCATGTTTGGTTGTGACTCGTCAGATACGTGTGCAAAATTAGACTGCAACACCGCATGTACACGCGATCCTAAAACGAAAAAATTTGTAGGCGATTGCAGGATTTATCCCAAACCCGACTCTAAAGGCGATGGTGGTGGTGATGACGATGAGGACCGGGGCGACAATAATAGCGGCTACAATTATTATGACAGCGATATGGATGACTACATGAATGAACTCATGCGACCTGGACAAATGACTCCAAATCAAATGTATAATTTTCGACAAGCGCGCTACGGGTGCGACTCTTCAGAATTTGGATGTTGCGCTGACGGGTTCACTTTCAAAAAAGACGCAAGCGGAAACAATTGTTTTGATTTTTTGCCATATTATAATCCTATTCTTTTTAGAGGCGGGGCTTAGAAAATAATAAATTTCCATTTTCCATTTTTATGAAAAATGGAAAAAATCATTGATTATTTAAATCTAAAAAATATAAATTGAAAACTTATTTTTTATTTATATTTTCATTAGCGTTTCAACTCATCGTCATCCGTCGTCGTCCTATCGTATATCAAATGTTGTCTACTTTGTACATTCCTCGTGTCAATCGCACTCACATGGGTCACGGCGACTACATGAAAAAAGTGTTCGAGCATCAAGGAATTGCAATGGTGAAATCCGTGGAGTTTTTTGAACACGAAATTCCAAATGCAGCATTTGGGTATGCAATTGTCAAGGTTCTATTCTGGATTCCAGGTATCATATCCAAGCACTTTCAACAGCGTTTGAAAGATGCCAGCAAAGAGACTCGCATTGTGTTTTCCGACCCTTCTTACTGGATTGTGCTTCCCTACACTGAAAAACAAAAACAACCAACAACAATCGTCAAGATTCCGCCTCCCCCCATTCGCGAGTCAGCTGCGACAATGGTCGATCAAAAGGTCAACAACAACAATTGCCTTTGCGGATGCGGCGGGGGCGAACCCGATTGCTCTTCGCAAGTCCTCTACAATTGCTTTGAAGACAAGATTTGGGGAAAACCCGACTTTTCCAAAGGAGACATTTGGGCACCCATTGACAGTGTTTCTTACACTCTCAGCGAGCGCCAACGTCTCGGCAACTGCAGAAATAGCTGGACTTCTATGAACAGCATTGAAGACAACTTTCGATTCTACGACACGCCATTTGGTTTTGGTTTAGACACGTACTAACACGTACTCAACCCATCTTACATTCAAATTAAAATGCAAAAATAAAAAAAAGAAGAACCTGTAGTAAAAATAAAAAAGAAAAATAAAAAAGAAAAATAAAAAAGAAAAACCTATAAAAATATTTTTTTTCATAAAAAACAAATAAAAAATATTTCTTTTTCATATAAAAATAAGTAAATTGAAAATAAAATAGTTACCTTATTCTATAGTAGTGTATCCTTCATATTCTTACAATCAATGACTACTGCTGCTGCCAGTGCCACTAATCAACTTGAACCCAACGAACAACGCCTTGCTCACAATGTTGAAGAAATCTTGCTTTCACGTATGGAAAATGTCAATCCTGTCCCATCCAATGCCGCCGATTCTCAAAATCTCGACGAATTCCTCTCTCTTGCTGAACGCTATGCGACAATTATCGAACCATCCGAACCGTTTACTCGTCGAATGCTCGCATTTTTGGAAACAATGCACAATCGACAATATCGGGCACAACAGCGCCAGCGCGAACAACGTGTTCAAGTGACACGCATTGGCGCAAAACGTGTATTTGGCACCGACATCACTCGCGAACTTGATCAAAACACAAACATTGCAAATGCATTTGCTTGAAACGCTTTGTTTGAGTTGAAGTGAATAATTGTTAAAAATAAAACAAAACAAAAATAAAACAAAACAAAAATAAAACAAAACAAAAATAAAACAAAAACAAACAAAATAAAATAAAACAAACATTTTTTTTATTTCATTTCAAAAAATAAAAATAATGTAAGAGTTATTCAAGAATAATACGATAAAATATACAATATACACAGATACAAAATATACAATGGATTATAAAATATGTCATTGTCATCGAGCTCTAGCTCTAATTCAAAGTTGTCCTCTTCATTGTCATTATCATTGAAATTATAATTTTTAGTTGGAGTTTGCATTTCAATTATTTTTTGTTTACAAATAGGACATTTATTTTGAACTGTAATCCATGCATCTAAACAAATTGTATGACATCGATTAAAACATCCACATTTTAATTTATCACACTCATCATCATTTAATTTTTCTAAACATATATAACACCTTTCTATATCATCATCATTCATTATTCGTTTGTTCATTTATTCTATTATCACACTTGTCTTTATTAGTTTTATTATACTTTTATATTTTTTATTAAAATTGAATTTTTAAATGATACATGTGAATGTTAATACTAACTCATAAATCAATCATTCACACATTCACAACAATGCAATCAATGACAAATACTTCTTCGAGAATCCAGACTCTAAGAGATGTACTTGAATTAGCAAAATTGCGAATGATATCAAGAATCACAAATGTGACAAATACGACAAATTCAACAATTAACTCTGGATTGCTCCCATCTCCCTCTATCGAAAAAATTAACGCAAATATTGTGGAAATCGTTATAGGTGTTGGTTACATTTTCATGATCATTGCATTTCTTATAAAAATTCTACTAAGAACGATTCGAAAATTTGAATATTATTACATGTCACCATCTTATAACCGATTTGGATTTATGATGAATGAAGAATCTGACTATGATTCTGATTCTGACTCTGACTCTGACTCGTCCTATTCCGACTCTAATTCAAGCGCAACCAGTGAACATGATGAGAATGATGATCCAGAATCATCACCATCGTCGCCGGTTTTGTTACGATCTACTTTGTCAGGAAAGTATCTTCACCTTAAAACACCTGTTCAAACCATTTATGCCATTACTCCGAAAACTCCTCTACCACCACCCCTTAGAAGAAGTTTGCGTTTGAAAATCAAAAGCGAACTCAACCTTTTTGCCATGAAAAATAATAATTCAACCATGATAACGCGCAGTCAAACAAAACAAATTCAAAACATTCAGATTTCATCGGACCCTTGTCCTATAAATTGTAACCGTGGTTCAATGACGACTCCTTCACCTCATCCCGAACATGACGAAGAAAGGGCATACTATATTCGATATTGCAACGAAAAAAAAATGAGAAAGCAACGACGCGAATTCAACTCTCCTATATTTGTTCGACAACTTGTGTTATAGATTTAACACATACTACTCCTGCTTCTCTGGTTACGATAATCCGGTAACCGGTGGAGGTGCATTACTCTTGTCTGTAATATCCTTTCCAACTTTTTTATTTACATCATTCACCTTTTGTTTCAAAATACTTGTTATCACATCCATATTCGATTTAATACTTGTGGCATTTGTATCAACATCTTTCGACACTTTATCAACTGTCGGTTGAAGAGCATCCACTTTTGCTGCCAACATATCCGTTTTAATACTATCCGCATTTGCAGTTTCAGCTAATGACATGGTTTCAACCTGAGTCGAAAAAAACATCGAAAAACAAATCATGTATATAAAAAACAAAATAAATCCAAAAACAACTAAATTACAATTTATCTTTAAAATATTCATACGTGTATTTTTCTTTATCTTGTATGAATATTTTAATTTTTTTTTGAATATTTTAATAATTCATTATTATTATCTTCTTTATTTATTTTCTATTTACTTTTTTTCAATGGTGCGCCAGGACAGTCAATTTCATCCGATTCTTGTATAGGAGGCGTATATACCTCACCATTATCACTGCTGCTCACCTTAACCGCCATTTTAACACTGTCCTCGAATTTTTTTAAAACAAAGAGTTGCGATGACAAACTTTGTTCATTCATAAACTCAATGACTACCGCCATATCTACACGCTTTCCACCCATCTTTAATACCGTCTTGTAATGTTCATGTAGCAAAAACATATTTTTTTTATATTCCACCGCATATTCTTTGAGTGGCTTTTTCTTATGCACATAACACTCCAAATAATTCTGGTGCAAATTGTGCGTATAATTGTAGAAATTCGTCTGATGTTGCATAAACTCAAGATGGTTTTCCGGAAATCTTTCAAAATGACTCTGCAATTTTCCAACTTTTTTCAGATGCAAATAAATAAACCGACTCTTTTCATCTACACCTCTCGCATTTTTCACAAACTCGTAGTTCGGATTGCGGAATTTATAACGCGCACCATCATGCGTTCGAAACATGACTCCCGGATAATAATACAATGAATTGCTTGACGCCCACACATTGAGAATTTTCCGAAAATCTTCTTCGTTTTTGAGACCGAATCTGGCTGGATGACGAACACTCGAGAATGCTGACCACTTCACAACAGAACGATCCATCTCATACACGGTAGTCCCATCAATGTGATACATCGCAACAATATACAAGGCCATATTCTTTACCGGCGTAACAATCATATTGTCCGGATGCTGTAGAACGAAACTATATGAATACTCCTTCGGCAAATCATCAAAATTCAACCCAACGACAGCACACGCTTCGAAAAACATCCGTCGAAAACATTTTTTATCCACTACACCTGAACCATTTTCCTTCTTTTCTGCTGGAGAAACCACATTCCTCGTTGAAAACTCCCACCCTTGAACGTCGTTCGACGGATTGTAAAACAAATTCACCATGGTTCCTTCCACGAATTCCTCTGCAAATTTTACCTTTGAAAATTCCAATTCCTTTTTAATACCAGAATCATCTTTTGATCTAGGCATATGTTCGCACATTGGAGGGGAAAAACACACGATTTTTCGATCCGAATTTAAAATTACAGAACGAACATACTGCTCATACCCATATTCAACTCCATCGTCAACACGCTTTTGCAATATTTTCTTATCATAATTCACCAAAAAATAGGAATGATTATAATTTTTCGTTCTCTCGTTGTTACTGCGCAACCAAAAAGCACTCGGGGAATTGACCCAGTCATCTTTGTTATTTGCAACCTCCACAACTTTACACTTTACGCACGCATCATAACATTTACACCCGGCGTCCTTGGCGCCATTATCATTTTGAATAAAATCATACAATGATGGCACACAACTCAAATCAAATGAATAATAATATGGTTTACCATTAACGATTGACATTTTTAGTACTGTATTGTATTGTATGTATTGTAATGTAATGTCTTGTACTGTCTATACCTTGTATATAATGTAATAATAAATATCATTTTTTCTTTAAATGTATTCCATAAATATTTAATAAGAAGTAGAATGAAATCAATAAATAATAATTATATTCTAAAATTTAAAGAATTTTCTCTAATGATTACTATATATAATATTTATTCATAATTTATAATATAATATTATAGTTATTATAGTTAGTTACTAATTTCAATATATATAATTATAAGCATCATTTACATTGACAGACAGTATAATATATGGAAGTAGAAGTAGAAGAAAGAATTCAGTCTGGTCCTGATCCTAATCCTGATACGAAAGACATTGAGACGAATAACAAACTGTTTTTGGGAGACCAAATAAAAATAAATGCAACCGTCTCTGATTCAAAGTTGCAAAATAATGTGTATGAAGTTGTATATATTGACTTGAACACAATTCGTCTTAATGATAAAAAAACACAGAAACTCATAAAACTCCGCATTCATGACGGCGAATTCGCCGATACAATCGAAAATGAAGACATTTTAGAAATACAAGTCCTAGAACGAAAGCCGACCCATAAATTCGTTGAACAACATGACCTGAAGCTCAATATGGTTATATCCGTCGAACTGTCATTAACTCAGCATCGAATTCGTGAACAATTAAAACAAGTTGAACAAGCGGAAGGTAAAGGCAAAAAACCATTGGAAGAAGGAGCACAAGCCGAATCTGAAGCAGAAGAACAAGAACAAGAACAAGAACAAGAACACGCTCCGCTCGTCATCACATTTAAAATTATTGATGTAGACGTGAACCAAGACATGATTGAAGTAAAAATTATTCTCGACTCGACGCCATCCTCGTCTTCTTTATCTCCAGAAATCAAAGAACAGCTGTTGAAAGACAGTGTCTTTATCAATTTTGGATGTCGAGGACTGCCCTTCTGGATAAAACGAATAAAAGTTGTCGAATATAAACCGACACCATCGCCATCTGAACCGTCAGACGTTGTAGAAGAACAAGCTGCTGCTATAGAAGGCGAAGGTGACGAAGGAGATGTTGGTATCGACCTCGACCTGTCTGAAGCGCTGGATGAAGGCAACCACATTTTTGCAAACATCATGTATGAAGTTCCGTCTTCACAAAAAATTGTTTCTGAGATAAAACAGTACAATGATTTATTGGAAAATATAATCGCATCTGTTCCAAAACATAAACGAACAGAAACCGAACTCAACAGCATTCATCGAAACATTGAACGTTTTTTTCAGTTGCGAAAAGAGTATTCCATCTTCGATAAAAATGGGGTTCCAAAAATGCCCGACCATTTGAGTAATGCAGATAAGCCAGCCGTTCCACATATTCAAAATCTCGACGCACAGCTTTATTGGGTTCTACCGATTGTTGAAAACATTAAAAAATTATATGTTACAAAAGATGACGCGCAACAAGAAGACACCGTAAATGGAATTTACAATTTTAAACAACAAATTGTAGAAGAGAATGGAATTTATCCAGATCGAAATTCACCGTATAATCCGAATATTATGAACGATCTCAACTCTTATTTGACTCCATTTGAAAATCCTAAAAAAAATCCAGATCGAAGTTATATCATGCAAGGAAAACCAGTTCATTCAAATATTTTGACTTTATCCACAAACAATGACACCATTATATCCCGTTTAAAAGATAATGAAAAAATGGTTTCTTTCTATATCGATCGAATGTATAACACTGGTTTAACGAAATTGGAATTTGAAGATGTCAAGTCAAACAATGTTAAACGCGTGGATTCAACACCCAACGATTCGGCATTTGTCACTTCATTTATGACGCTCGATAAACCAGCTGTTCGTTTGTCTCAACTACTTTTACCGGACACGTTTTTAGCTGATCAGGCAGCATTGAATTCTGTATTTCTTGCAACATGGCACTCTGTTATTTCAAATATTAAAATGAGAGATGACATTCCATCAAAAATGATCAAAATTGAAAAAAAAAATGACAGTGGTGGAGCTGGAGAACAACAACAACAATACGTAGGTGAATACAAGGATTCTTCATCAATGTTTAAAGATGCAACATTATTTTTACTCGATAGTGCAAATGCAAATAGTGGTTCCGCAAATGCAAATGCGTTTGTAAAAGAATTTATAACTTCGTTTGTTCCGACAAATGAAGATGCGTTTCGTATTTTAGAAACAGATGGATCGGAATCAAATCCTAAACAATCCAAAACAAAACATTATTTTTATAGTTACTTGTCTTTATGCAAGGTGATATATTCACTTCAACCATTTTTGATTTATTCAAAGAATGTCAATGCGCAGCAGTATGAAATGATGCGCGCATTTATTCACAAAAATATTGAAAACTACTTTAAAAAAATCGAAATCTCCAAATCCAAATTCAAAAAACTTGTCAATAAAAATGATATTAGTTCATTTGAATCATTGGAAATGTTTTATAATTCATTTGGCGATCACGACGCAAAGTCATCATCATCTTCTACAAAAAAAGCAACAAAAGAATCTCTTCAAACTAAGATTGTACTCGCCGATGATACCACTGTAACATTTGATGAAATTTTCAAACTTTATAAATTCAACGAATTGAAACGCCAAGATGACATATTTCTCTCTGCATCCGAGATATTAAAAATAATTATTGAAACTGACTACGCACGCTTGTTCATGGATGCGCTCGCGGTAGAAAATTCGGATTTGACATCTTCCGAAATTGACAGTATCATAAGGAGAGAACAACAAGATATTGCGGAACACCTTTCAAAAAATACATCGTCATCTGACGCAAAAACATGCAAAAAGCGCGAAATTACATTAAGTAAAGTATACTCTTCTAGTGCCGAATTAGAGATAGATAATAATAAAGGAGATGTTTTGTTTGATGCACGCTATGATCCATCCGGAAAACGAATTATAAAAGATGGCGACTATGCGGCTTTAGAAAGCGATATAACCGAAAACCATTACCAATACTTTATAAGACGCGATAACAAATGGGTTAAAGACGATGATCCGGAGCTTCAAAATGTGAATCTCGATGACCCATCTTATTTTTGCAATATTCCTTCTGAAACGAAACCCAGTCCGCTCTGTTTTTCTATCAACCAAAAGTGCCTTGATAAGTCGGTTGCAGAATCATCCATTCTGCAAAATTTAACTTCAAGAATTGTGAATGAGTTTGACCAAAAAAGTGAAGCAAAACGAAAAAATATCGATGAAACATTTTTATTCGATTTGAAAAATATAAAGTTACTCGATAAACTCAAAGTGTATGACATTCTAAAATATAATAAAATAAAATATGAGCTTAGCCAAGAAAATAAAAAAAGGGTCGACACCGTCGTAACATCTCCGTATCAAGATACAGTAAACTGCATTCTCGGTCTGGAAGACGTTGGATTAAAATATCAATGCATACTAGACATGGTAAATAGCGAACTGTTCTTAAGAAGTGCGTCGGCGGGCGATGATGCACACTGGTTCTACTGTAAAATAACCGGTATACGTTTGCTACCAACATTTTTTTATGACCTTGCTCAAAATTATAATCCCGCCGATCCCAAGTCTTTGAAATACATGTCCACTCTCTCTCGCATTGAAAAATCAAACGGTAAACGCGAAGGCGACCAAATCGTCGATAAATTCAGCGGCTACACCATCTCAAGAATTGCGTTCGTATCAGAATCAGAATGGATGGCTGCTGCCGAAGAGGAAGGTGGCGGCGGTGAAACCGTTTTAAATCTGATGCGCGATGAACAGCAAATGGCTTCCGATATGGCGTCAGTAAATGCGGGTGAAATTATCGAAGTTAATATTCAGAATCAAGGCATTGAACAAACCGGTACAGCTGCCGTCATTTTACAAGAAGACGCAAAAGAAGATGAAGCAGAGGCAGCGGAAGAAAGGATCGAAGAAGAACAGGAAGAAAAAGAATACGAATTTGTAACAGAGAGAGAAGAGTATGAAACCATGATTGGAATCATAAATCACTACGAACATTCATTATCTATTATTCTTACACCGAAAGAAAGACGATTTGTCATTGAAAATATTCAATTTCTTGTTCCAGCGAAAAAAACAAAAGAACAATATGAAGCCGATAAAAAAACCAGTGCGGATTATGAAACATACGAAAAAACATACAACCAGTACCTCATTTTTTATTGCATGGCGCTCATCATCATTGTCGTGCAAACATCCATACCGCAAATAAAAACTAAAAGCACGTTTCCTAATTGTGTAAAATCTTTTGAAGGATATCCATATTCTTCGGATGAGACAAATATGCCATTTCTCATTTATATGGCATGCATTACGCAAAAAGTAAAGAGTGAATATGCGCCTTGGAATTCGGTGAAAAAAATAAATCAAGATAAAATGAGAGACACACTGTTTAATTTAATCAAGACAAAAATAATAAATTTACCAAATGTTCAGGCGCGTTTTGAAGCCAAGCGCGACAATGATGCGCTAAAAAAGCAACGCGAAATTATGAAAGTGAATGCAAAACACAGAATTAACGATGCACTGTTTCTATTTCGCCCACTTCTTGTAAATCCGTCCATTGTTCTCACTTCAACACCACTTCCAGTTACAAAAACGTACTGTGATGACTTGAAACGAAACCTTAAAAATGGAAATAGTTTACAAACAGAAAATATACTCGTCATTCAATCAAAAGTCATTCATTTTTCTCTCCTTGTTCAGAAACTCATTCAAGATGCAATCACGGCACAAACGGGGGACAAGACAAAGCTTCTGTCGAGAAATTATATTCAGAACGCTTGCTGCAATGAAAAGGGCGACGATAATGAAACGGTTTTGCAATACATGATACAGAGAGAACCTAATATTCGTAATTATTGCGACATGGTGGATTGCAATGCCGATATTTTATATGACGTTTACGGTTTGAGCGAAGCTGCCACTATGTTGGATCCAAAAGACACGCGCAGTATGCAAATGTTACAAGCAGGTCAAGGCGTCATCCATTATGAAACCATGTCCCATGAAACACATTCTAATTTTGACGAATACACGATTTATAACGCCTTCATGACGTATTGCAACTATGACAAGCACAAAGGAATAAAAGCTGTTACTTCGGCG